>TARA_B100000963_G_scaffold143275_1_pt1 | contig 135877 bp, 137 predicted proteins | sample TARA_B100000963 | Tara Oceans TARA_B100000963 (sample SAMEA2622097) | marine metagenome | biome: marine biome (ENVO:00000447); feature: surface water layer (ENVO:00002042); material: "saline water (ENVO:00002010), including plankton (ENVO:xxxxxxxx)" | depth 5 m | reverse complement strand
GGTGGAGTTGATATAGAAATTTGAACAACATTACTGATTCCCTCACAAGTTATAGTTCCTACACTTGATATAGTCTTTCTTCTAAATGAAGTGGCTTGAGTGATTGGAGTATCAGGAGTGTAATTTTCTAAAACGCCAGTAGCAGTATCAATATTACTCCAATCAGTTCCATTTAATGAAGACTGCCATTGGTAGGTTCTAACACCAGTTACAGCACCAGCAGATCCATTAATAACTCCCGGAATATCTCCAGAACAAATAGTTGTTGACCCAGAGGCAGTAATTGTTCCAACTGTTGTGATTGCATTTTCAGTTAATGTTAAACTAGCAACTCTTGAGCATCCATTTATTGATCCCTCCACACTTATGATATCATTATTATTGATAGAACTAGTTGTAAATGTGGAGATTAAACTGGGACCTCTAACTTCAATTCCATTTCTAAAAAAAGTGAATACTGCTGTACCTCCTGCTCCTGCTGAGAAAATAACATCACTTCCAGAGCAGAATGTATTGCTATTTAAATTTGAGGAAATAGTTACAATTGGATTAGCTGTCACGTCGAACTTTATAAAAGCGGATTCATCAAAACACGCAGTAGCTAAAGAACTATCATACGCCCTAACTTTAACCTCGTCAGTATCATCCAAAGTATTGGTAGAAAAATTACTTGAAGCACTCCTTCCCTGTACACTTATATTATCAATAAAAAATTCATATTCAACACCTCCAGATGCATTAAAATTAACCATTGTTCCATCACAAATACTAGCAGATGCATTTAATGAGTTTGCTGAGGCCAAACCAACAGCAGTAATCTGAGCAGTTGGTAAAGCATTTATTGATATTTGAATACTATTACTAGCCTCATAACAACCATTATTAACTACAAGTCTTCTGTAAAAAATTGAGGGTGGAGGTGATGAGGGAGGCTGGAATGTGCTAGAATTAGCTCCAGAAATATCACTCCATCCTGATATCCCATCAAGTGAGGATTGCCATTTATATTGACCATCAGTAGCAAAAGTACCACTAACAGTTGCAGAAACAACATTTGTTAAAATACTGGGAGTGTCACCCACACAAATTGTTTGTTCACCACCTATACTTCCTGGTTCACTATCAAAAATATAAACTCTTAAAGTTTCCTCGCCGTAACAACCTGAGGCTGCATATCCTCTTACTTTTATAGATGTACCATTTGTTAAACTTGCAAAAGTTTGTGTGTAAACATTTGAAGTTGTTGAAGCAACTTGAACATTGTTTTCATAAAAAATATAATAACTTGCTGTTGGAGAAGCAGTAAAAGTCATAAAACCTGTGTCAGTGGGACAAAATGAATTTAAAGGTCTGTCCGATTCAAGTGAAAAAGACGGTTTTGCTAATGTGTTTATGGTTATAGAAGCTGTATTATTTAGAGTATTTGTATCAGTTCCTAGCGATGGTACAGCAACTTCAATTTCGAAAACTGTACTTCCAACATTTTCAATTTCAATTTGACTTGGCCATGTGAAAAAAGCATAATTTCCAACTCCAATAGTAGTTCCAGGTAGATTTTCAGATCCAGCACCAAGAGTGTTAAAAGTTGCAGAAGATACACTAGAGTTTGCACCACTTAGAGTTAAAGTAGCAACTAAATTATTCGCAGCAACGTTAACAACTGTATTGGTTCCGGATGGCGTGCTTTCAAGGTTGAAAACCCTAAACGTTAAAGTTGGTGTAGCATTATTACTACATAAACTAGATGAATCTGTTGGAGTTACAATATCAGACTGAGCTATCTTTAAATTATAGTCATCTTGTGCGTAACCGATGTTTATAAAAAACAAAGAGGTTAATAGACAAAATAATAAATTCCTCTTAAAGAATTCTAATTTTTTCAAATCACTAGTATATCGAAACTAATAACGTGCAAGATACGGAAAAATTGTGAAGTGAATATTTTTTTTACTAATCTGAATTTTACTTATGAATTATAATTCAAAAAAAAACAAATGAAATATATTCACATTTTATAAAAAATTTTTTTCTTTCATCCAATCATCATTATATATTTTTCCAATATATCTTGATCCAGAATCATGAAGAATAATTACTACAACGTCATGCTGTTTTAGTTTTTGTTTTAATTGGATCAATCCTTTAACGGCAGCCCCACAAGAATTACCAGCAAAAATTCCTTCCTCAAGGGCAAGTTTTCTAGTGTAGATTGCAGCATCCTTATCAGTTACTTTTTCAAAATGATCGATTATATTAAAATCAACATTTTCAGGTATTATATCCTCACCTATTCCTTCAGTTGAATAGGGATATATTTCATTTTTATCAAAAACACCAGTTTCATGATATTTTTTAAAAACAGAACCATATGTATCAATACCCCAAATTTTTATATTTGGATTTTTTTCTTTTAAGAATCTACCCACACCCGATATGGTTCCTCCAGTACCAACACCAACAACTAAATGAGTAATTTTTCCCTCAGTTTGACTCCATATTTCGGGGCCAGTTTGTTCATAATGGGCTTTTGTATTTGATAAATTATCATACTGATTAACGTACCAAGAGTTTGGGGTTTCTTCAGCAATTCTTTTTGAAGTAGAATAATATGATCTTGGGTCATCTGCCTCAACATCAGTTGGACAAACAACAACCTTAGCTCCAACAGCTTTAAGTACATCAAACTTCTCTTTCGATTGTTTATCTGTAGATACACATATAAGTTTATAACCCTTAACTATAGCAGCTAGTGCTAAACCCATTCCTGTATTTCCTGAGGTACCCTCTACTATAGTTCCTCCAGGCACAAGTCTACCGTCTATTTCAGCATCTTCCACCATTTTTAATGCCATTCTATCCTTAATCGAGTTGCCAGGATTAAAACTTTCAACTTTTGCAAGAACTAGGGCTTTAACGTCATTAGTGATGTTGTTAAGTTTGACTAAAGGGGTGTTGCCTATAGTTTCCAGTATGTTATCTGCGTATTTCATATTTTTTTCAAAGATAATCTTTTGCTAACAAATTAATATTATTGAATTCTTATAACTTTTGATGGTGAGATTCTAGAAATAATTAATGAGGGAATTACAAGTGATATCATACAAACAAAAATAATTCCAAAATTTACAAATAAGATATTTTTAAAATCAACTATTACTGGAACTTTATCCAGTATGTAGATAGATGAATCTAATTTAATTAATCCAAAACTTTTTTGAATAAAGATCAGTAAAAGTCCAATCAAATTTCCAAAAAAAACACCTTTTAATAGAATAAATAATCCGTTCCACAAAAAAATTTTTTGCAACAAATAATTATTTGCTCCAATAGATTTTAATATACCTATAGTTCTTGTTTTTTCTAAAATTAAAGTTAACAAAGCAGTAGACATATTAAGTGTTGCTACAATAAAAATCACAAAAATTATTACTAAAATATTAAAATCGAAAAGCTTAATCCAATCATATATAGTCTTGTATCTATCCTCTAATTTTATTAGGTCTAAGTTAGATGGTAAATTATTGTATAAAAGTTTCGACAAAGCATTTTTATCAATATTTTTTTTATAAAAAATCTCAACACCACCATATTGATTCGAATTCCAATTGTTGATTTTTTGTATGTGTCTCGCATCGATGAATCCATAGTTTTCGTCGTATTCGTTAAATCCAGTCTCATATATTCCACATAAAATAAAATTTCTTTTTACTGGAAATAAAGATTTATCAAAATCAAAATACAACTCAATCTTATTTCCCACTTCAAGATTAAGTTTATTGGCAATTTTTTCGGATAAAAGAATTTGATTTGAAATTTTATCTTTGAAAGACAAATTAGAACCTAAAAAATTTGAAAATAAAGTATTTTTTTTATTAAAATTTTTATCTATTCCCTTAAAAATTACACCATCAAACTCATTTTTAAACTTAATAATTCCTGCTTTATTTATTATAAAATGATAACTTGCTAAAAATTCATTCAATAAAATATCTGGACTTAAAAGTTCATTTACTGAAACTGGATTTGATGAAATTACTGAACTATTGTTTTCAAAGGGTATGATAATTGAGTCTCCGCTAAACGCTTTCGTCTTTTGTTTAATTTTTTCTTGAAAACCAAAACCAACAGAAATTGAAATTAAGATTAATATAATTCCTAAAGATACAGCCAGTATTGCAATTTTAATTATACGGCTTGATACAGTTCTTTCTGAATTCTCTTTATTTCGTATCTTTCGCGCTATAAATAAATCTAATTTCATGAACAAATCAAAACAAAAAAATAACTATAAAATTACATATTTATTTTTTTGTTCAATATTTTGCTTAAATGTGTTTTGCCAAACTGAGTTAAGTTTCGGAGCAAATCAAATTAAAGAATATTATAAAAAAATAGAAAACAAAAAAATAGCAGTTGTATGTAATCAAACAAGTGTTATTAAAACCCAGAATAAATTTGTTCATATAATTGATACGCTTTTAAAATTAAACATTAATATTAAAAAAATCTTTTCACCTGAACATGGATTTTATGGAATTGGAGACAATGGTGAAAAAATTAAAAACAGTTATTATAATGAATCACAAATAGAAATAATTTCTCTTCATGGGAGAAAAAAAAAGCCCACAAATCAGGACCTGGATGACATTGATGTTGTAATTTTTGATATTCAAGATGTAGGGGTTAGGTTTTACACATATCTTTCTACTTTACATTTAGTTATGGAGGCATGTGCAGAAAATAATAAAAAGTTAATTCTACTCGATAGACCAAACCCAAATAGCTTCTATATTGATGGTCCAGTTTTAACAGAAAATAATTTTAGTTTTTTAGGTATGCATCCAGTACCAATTGTATACGGAATGACTATTGGAGAGTATGGTTTGATGATTAATGGAGAAAATTGGTTAAAAAATGGTATTAGGTGTGATATTGACGTTATAAAAATATTAGATTATGACAGAAATACAAGTTATGATTTACCTATTAAACCGTCACCAAATTTACCAAATAGTAAATCAGTTAATTTATATCCTAGCCTGTGTTTACTAGAACAAACTCCTGTTAGTATTGGAAGAGGAACTAACAAACAATTTCAAATATATGGACACCCAAGTTTTACTAATTATAAATTTAATTTTAAACCACAACCGAATATTGGCTCAAGTAAACCAAAACTTTTAAATCAAATATGTTTTGGTGTTGATTTATCTGACCATGAAGAAATTAATAAAATTGAATTAAAATGGTTAATTAATTCATTTAATCTATACAAGGGAGAAAAAAAATTTTTTGGAAAATACTTCAGTAAAATTTATGGTTTAGATAATTTAGAAAAACAACTTTTTAATGGTTACAGTGAAAATGAAATTAGAAAATCATGGAAAGACGGTATTGAATCCTTTAAATTAATAAGAAAAAAATATTTAATTTATTGACTAGGGTATATTCATGTATTTGTGAGTTTGCAAGGATACTCTCCACTTGTCATTTTTTAAGATAAAATCTACAATAAAAGGCATTATTTTTTTTCTTTTACTCCACTCTGGCTGTAGAAATAGTTTACAATCTAAATTAACCTTCCTTGCCATTTGCTCAGCAAATTCAAAGTCACTTTTATTATAAATAATGACTTTTAATTCATTTGCAATTTTAAATGAATCAATGCAAGGTTTTTTATTTTTTTTTGGAGATAGACAGAACCAATCCCAATTACCAGTTACTTGATGAGATCCAGATGTTTCTATATGGATTTTAAAATTTTTTTTCTTAAGACTCTTTGTTAAGGGAGACATATTCCACATTAAAGGTTCTCCTCCAGTAACTACCACTATTTTTGGTTTTGAATTAATTTCATTAACAATATCATTAACATTTTGGAAATTGTAATTGCTGTGATCCCAACTTTCCTTAATATCGCACCAATGACATCCTACATCACATCCACCTATTCTTATGAAATAAGCTGAAGTTCCCTTAAAATAACCTTCACCTTGAATAGTTTGAAAAGTTTCCATCACAGGTAATAAATTTCCTGACAAAACACTTATATCAAAATTATTTTTCATCTTTGTTCAAATATAATCAAAGGAACTTAAAATTTAACGTATAATTTTTTTGCATAATGAAAACTTTAGGAAATTTATTTGACAATATTTTTTCGTCAAAATCCCAAAAAAAAGTCGAAAACACAGTTCTGTTTCTAGCGACATTTGGTTTTATCGTTCATTTATTATTAATTTTTCTAAATAATTTCTCAATTATAGAATTTTCACAAACCGAAAATAGCTTATTATCAAACCCTATTTCAGCAATTTACACTCCCTTTTCTTTTATCATAATCTATGAAATATATCTTTTATTACTTTTTTTACCAAGATCATTTACAACTAGTATATCTAAACAATTTGAGATTATCTCTTTAATTATTATCAGAAAAATATTTAAAGACATTTCAAATATAGATCTTAGTAATTCATGGAATATTTCAGATCAAAATCTAGAAGTTTTATCAGACTTAATTGGAATTCTTATTCTTTTTTACATTATTTATTTATTTAACAAAAATAAAAATAGATTCTCTGTAAAAAATGATGAACCAACTCTTTTAAAATTTATAAATTCAAAAAAAATTGTCAGTTTATCCCTTTTATCTATTTTGCTAATTTTCTCAACTTTCAGTTTATTTAATTGGATATTTAATTTATCTATTGATTCTTACTCAAGTTCTGTTATTTACAATGAAATTGATAAAGTTTTTTTTAATGATTTTTTTACACTCCTTATTTTAACTGATGTTATAATTCTACTATTGTCTTTCAAAATTACTGAGGGTTACAGTAAGCTAATTAGAAACACTGGATTTGTAATATCTACTATACTAATCAGATTGTCCTTTAGCGCTGAAGGTTTTCTTGATATAATTCTAATTTTAATTAGTTCTTTATTCGCTTTATCTATACTTAAAATTTTTAATAAAATTGAGAAAACTAAAAATTTCTAGCTCTTAGGGTATTTTTTAACAACATAGCAATCGTCATTGGACCTACTCCACCGGGTACTGGAGTTATGTAAGAAGCTTTTTTTGAAACACCGACAAAATCGACATCACCAACTATTTTATACCCTTTTTTTTTAGTAGTGTCTTTAACTCTTGTTATACCAACATCAATTACAACAACTCCTTTTTTTACCATATTTGATTTTAGAAATTCGGGTATGCCCAATGCAGAAATTATTATGTCGGCTGATTTAGAAATTTCATTCAAATTTTTAGTATTACTGTGCGCTATAGTTACTGTTGCATTTCCAAATTTAGACTTTTGGCTCATTAATATGCTTATCGGTCTGCCTACTATATTACTTCTTCCTATAACCAAACAACTTTTACCGGATGTTTTAATTTTATATCTTTCAATTAGCTCTATGATTCCGTAGGGTGTTGCAGGAATGAAAGAATCAAACCCTTGACTCATCAAACCAAAATTTTGAGGATGAAATCCATCTACATCCTTTAATGGACTAACTCTGTTTATGACTTTATTTTGGTTTATGTGTTTTGGTAAAGGCAACTGAACAATGTAACCATCTATTTTTTCATTTGAATTTAATTCGTCTATTTTTTCTAATAATTTTTTTTCAGATATTTCAATATCATAATGGTATAGGGAAGATACATAACCAACCTCATCGCAAGATTTAATTTTACTGTTAATGTAAGTAAGACTTGCCCCGTCATTCCCTACTAATATTGCAGCTAAATGGGGGGGCCTCAGGCCTTTTTTTGTCTTTTTTAAAACATAATTTTTAATTTCACTTTTAATATCTGATGATATTTTTTTTCCATCTAATATATTCATCTATTTACCTAAAATTGTTAAACATATTCATCATATTGGCAGACTTATTTGACTTCATGATTTTCATCATTTTACTCATTTGGTTGAATTGTTTTATTAATTGATTTACTTCATCAATTGACCTACCAGATCCTTTAGAAATTCTATTTTTTCTAGTGATATTTATTATTTCCGGATTTTGTCTTTCTTTGATTGTCATTGAATTAATTATAACCTCAATATTTTTAAAAATATTTTCATCAATATCTGTATTTTTAAAGTGTTTACCCGCGCCAGGAATCATTCCAATTAAATCTTTCATGTCCCCCATCTTTTTAATTTTTTTGATTTGACTTAAAAAATCATCATAACCAAACTTATTTTTTGCAATTTTCTTACTAATTTTTCTTGCTTCTTCTTGATCATATTGCTCCTGAGCTCTTTCAACTAATGATACTACGTCACCCATTCCCAAAATCCTTTCAGCCATTCTATCAGGATAAAATAAATCTATGGCATCCATTTTTTCGCCCATACCTACAAACTTTATTGGCTTATTTAATGATGATTTTATAGACAATGCTACTCCACCTTTAGTATCACCATCAAGTTTAGTTAGGACAACCCCATCAAAATTTAAAACATCATTAAATGATTTGGCAGTTTTAACTGCATCTTGACCAATCATTGAATCAATTACAAATAGTGTTTCGTCAGGTTTTAGTATTTTTTTTAAACCAGATATTTCTTGCATCATTTTTTCGTCAATAGCGAGCCTTCCAGCGGTATCGATAATTACAATATTATTACCATTTTTCTTTGCAAATTCAATTGATTTTTTTGCAATTTTATTTGGTTGTTTCTCATCTCTGTCAAGGTAAATGTCAATTTCATTTTCATTAGCAATAGTTTCCAATTGATCAATTGCTGCTGGCCTGTGGGTATCACAAGCTACTAGAAGTGGTTTCTTGAATTTTTTCTTCTTTAAATATTTTCCGATTTTACCGGAAAAAGTTGTTTTACCAGAACCTTGAAGTCCAGACATAAGAATTATTGAAGGATTGGATTTCAAGTTTAACTCTGAAAAATTCTCACCCATTAAAAGAGTCAACTCATCTTTAACGATTTTAATCAAAAGTTGACCTGGATTAATATTTGTCAAAACCTTTGAGCCGATAGCTTTCATTTTTACATTATCAACAAAATTTTTAGAAATTTTGTAATCGACATCAGCATCTAAAAGAGCTCTTCTAACCTCTTTTAGTGTATCTGCGATATTAACCTCAGTAATCTTTCCTTGACCCTTTAAAATTTTAAAAGCTCTTTCTAGTTTTTCAGTTAAATTTTGGAACATATTTAAAAATAATACAATATTGGGATAATCAAAAATTTATTTTAAACTTCCTATTACTATTGCGTGAGGGAAAGTAATAGCAGCCAAAAAAGAGAAAAATAGAGGTAAAAAATAATCCTCTCTAAAATCTAAAAAATTGTATGCAATAAACATTGCAAATAAAGAAATTAACCAATACAAAAAGGACGATTTTGTATACTCAATTAAATTGTAATATTCAAAATTACCATACAAATAGATTATCTGATCTTTAACTGAGGGAAAACTATGCCAAAAAACAAAATAAATTGAAAATCCTAAAATCAAATTTGATGAATTAAATAAAAAACATAATAATGCAATTAAAAGAAATTCATTCCAAATTTTAAACGTTATATTTAAAAATATAATTGAAAAAATATAGGAAAGTGTGGATAAAATTAAAATGTAAAAAATTTGGTACTTTTTAATATCAAAATTTGAAATCAATTTTATTACCTCATTTACATCTTCAAATTCTAAATAAAAAAGTAAATTCAGTATTATCAAACCATATGAAATATAAAACATAAAAATTGGAATTTTATTTCTACTATTTACTTGAAAATTTTTTAAATGTTGCTCACCAAAATGAAAAGCACTAAATATTATAAATGCAATAAGTCCAAATGTTGGATATATAAAAAAAATTAAAATTCCAATTATTACAACTAATACGTAAAAAAATAGAACCACAAAAAAATATTTTTTAGTAAAATTTTTTGTTTTTTTTTGAATTAATTTTAAATCATTAGATCCATGAAGAATTCCAATTGTAAAAATTAAAATTAATGCTATGTAATTTTGAATATTTTCACTAAAAAATGGAGAAAAAACAATGAAAAAAATTGTTATTAATACTCTATACTTATAGTCAAATAGTATTTTACTTGCATTTAAAAGCATTTTTTTTTAAAATAAATTAGGCTGTTAATATTTTTTTCATAAATTTATCTAAACAAAAACAATTAATCGATTATATTATGGAAAATTTTTTAAGCTTAATTAATGTTGCGGCTATCAAAGAAGTTGCTGTAACAGATTATGTTTCATTTACCTTTTTTATTGGCTGTATGGCTATGATGGCAGCTTCAGCGTTTTTCTTCTTATCTATGAATTCTTTTGATTCAAAGTGGAGAACGTCAATCCTAGTTTCTGGATTGATTACTTTTATTGCTGCTGTTCATTATTGGTATATGAGAGATTATTATTTAGAAACACAAAGTTCACCTACATTCTTTAGATATGTTGACTGGATACTTACAGTACCACTAATGTGCGTAGAGTTTTATCTAATTTTAAAAGCTGCTGGCGCAACTAAGAGTATGATGTGGAGATTAATTTTCTTATCTACTATAATGTTAGTTACTGGTTATTTTGGCGAAGCTGTATATCCAGCACAAGCTCAAATTTGGGGCCTAATATCAGGTATAGCATATTTTGTTGTTGTATATGATATTTGGATTGGTGGCGCTGCAAAATTAGCTGCTGCTGCTGGTGGATCTGTTGAAAAAGCTCACAAATCTTTATGTTGGTTTGTACTCGTTGGATGGGCAATTTATCCAATAGGTTACATGGTCGGTACAGGTGAAGGTCAATGGTATTCATTCCTTAGCGGTGCTGCTGACATGGATGTTATATATAACATTGGTGACGCAATCAACAAAATTGGTTTTGGTTTAGTTGTTTATCAACTTGCAGCTGAATCTAAGTAAATTTTATTATACATTTTAAAAAAACCACTCTATTTGGAGTGGTTTTTTTTTACATTCTATTTGGAACATTAATTCCCAACAAATTACAAGAAGATTTAATATTTAAACCTACAACCTCTGTGAGTATTAATCTTATTTTTTTTTGTTCTAAATCCTTTTCCCCTAAAATATTTACATTTTGATAGAAAGAATTAAAAGTTTTAACTAATTCATATACATAGTTTACAATCATAGATGGGTTATATTGTTCACCAGATTGTTTTATAATACTAGGAAATAGTATTAAATTTTTAATTAAATCCTTTTCTTTATGCCCAACACTAATATCATATGAAATATTTTTATAATTAATTTTTGATTTTCTAATAATAGATTGAATTCTTGCATACGTATACTGAATAAAAGACCCTGTATTTCCCTGAAAATCAATAGATTTTTTTGGATCAAACATAATTTTTTTTTTGGGATCAACCTTTAAAATATGATATTTAAGGGCTCCTAAGCCTATATCATTGAAAAGTATATTTTTTTCTTCATCACTATATTTATTTACCTTTCCAAGATTATTTGATATATCACGAGCTGTCAATCTCATCTCTTCAATTAAATCGTCAGCATCAACTACAGTACCCTCTCTGCTCTTCATTTTTCCAGAGGGTAAATCAACCATACCATAACTTAGATGATATAAATTTGAGGCCCATTTAAAACCTAATTTTCTTAAAATTATAAATAAAACATTAAAATGATACTCTTGTTCGTTACCAACGGTGTAAACCATACCATGTATTGGATCATAATCTTTTTTTCTTTGAACAGCAGTACCAAGATCTTGTGTAATGTATACAGAAGTTCCATCCGATCTTAACAAAAGTTTTTCATCTAAACCATCTTCTTTTAAATCTATCCAGATTGAATTATCATTTTTTTTGTAAAATATTTTTTTCTCAAGGCCTAAATCAATTATTTCTTTACCCAATAGATAAGTTTTACTTTCATAATAATATGAATCAAAATTTATTTCCAAATTTTTATAAGTAATATTGAAACCATCATAAACCCAAGAATTCATTTTTTTCCAGAGATCAACAGTTTCTTTATCACCTAATTCCCAGTTAATTAACATTTCTTTAGCCTTGACAAAGATTTCAGCTCTTTTTTTGGCTTCATCTTCTGTTACCCCAATTTTTATTAGTTCATTTACTTGGGATCTGAATTTTTCTTCATATAAAACATAGTATTTTCCAACAAATTTATCACCCTTAATTCCTGTAGATTTTGGAGTACTTCCTTTACCATATAGTTTCCAAGCAATCATTGATTTACTGATATGAATTCCCCTGTCGTTAATGATTTGTGTTTTTATTACATCATAACCATTAGCCTTAAGTATTCTTGATATTGAGAAGCCCAAAAGATTATTTCTAATATGTCCTAGGTGAAGAGGTTTATTTGTATTAGGAGAAGAGAATTCAACGACTATTTTTTTATTTTTGGGTTTTGAAAATCCATAATTTTTTGTTTTGTGAATTTCAATTAAACTGTTTACAAAAAATTTATCAGTCAAATTAATGTTTAGGAACCCTTTAATGATATTATATCCAGATACTAATTTTGAATTTTTTTTCAAATACTCACCTATCTCATTTGAAAATTTTAATGGATTTTTTTTAACATATTTAATTAATGGAAATACAACAAGTGTAATATCACCCTCAAACTCTTTTTTAGTAATTTGAAAATCATAAGACATATTTTTTAATGAATGTTTTTCACTAAAAAATAAATTTAAGTCTTTGGATAAAATTTTTATTAAATTTTCCATTTGTAAATTTCAATCAAATATAAATATTAGTTAATATTATAATAAAATAAATTAAATTAAAATGATATATAATATTTCATATAATGACAATAATGTTAGATCAAAAATTGAAAATGATATTGATAAGCCTTTATCACTAAGTCAAAAGTTATTAATTGGTGGATCTGGTTCTCCTAAATTGTATATTACAGAATGTTCATCTGAAATAAAAGAATATTTAAATCAAGACAATAATATAAATAGCTGCATCATTGAAATTAGAAACGGAGGTATAATTGTTATGTTTAAGAGTATTTTGGAAACTTACGCTCTGACAATTCCCTATTATAAACTTAATATTTACAAGGGTAAATCAAATGAATATAGTATCTACAAGGATAATTATTATGTTAAAATTTTAGCAAATACAAAAACAGTACATAGTTTTATAAAAAAAATAAAAAATTATAAATTGAAAAAAACAGACTTATCGAGTTTCAATTGAAGAGTAGTTTCTATTAGCTGATCCAATAAAAATTTGTCTAGGTCTTCCAATTGGCTCAAAGTTTTCTCTCATTTCTTTCCACTGGGCTATCCAACCTGGTAACCTTCCCAATGCAAACATTACTGTAAACATTTCAGTGGGTATTCCAAGAGCTCTATAAATGATTCCAGAGTAAAAATCAACATTAGGATATAATTTTCTGTCAACAAAATATGCGTCTTTTAAAGCAATTTTTTCTAAATTTTTAGCAATATCCAATACAGGGTCGTCAATACCTAATTTACTTAAAACCTCATCAGCTGATTTTTTAATAATTCTTGCCCTAGGATCAAAATTTTTATAAACTCTATGACCAAAACCCATTAATCTAAAAGGATCGTTTTTATCTTTAGCTTTTATTAGATACTTTTTTATATCACCTCCATCAGATTTTATATTTTCCAACATTTCAATCACAGCTTGATTTGCTCCACCATGAAGTCTTCCCCATAAAGCAGAAATCCCTGCAGATATAGAGGCAAATAGACCTGCATAAGACGATCCAACAATTCTTACAGTTGAAGTTGAACAATTTTGTTCGTGGTCAGCGTGAAGAATAAGTAATTTGTCTATAGCACTATTAATTATTTTATTGTTTTTATACTCTTGATTTGGTTTTTTAAAAAACATTTTAGAAATATTTTCAATGTAGGAAACAGAAATATCACTATAATTAAGTGGTAAGCCTTTTACCTTTCTCTGAGTCCATGCACATAAAATAGGGAATTTAGCCATTATCATAACTATTGCTTTATACATTTCGTCTTCGGACTTAATGTCAAGTGCTGTAGGATTAAAAGCAGTCAAAGCCGATGTCAAAGACGCTAAAATCCCCATTGGATGTGACGATTTTGGGAAGCTTTTTAAAATGACTTTTAAATCTTCATCAATAATTGATTCATTATCAATATCGGTCTTGAATTTTGAAAGCTGTTCTCTAGTTGGTAGGTTTCCAAAAATCAGAAGATATGAAACTTCGAGGAAACTTGATTTTTTTGCTAAATCTTCAATTGAATAACCCCTATATTTTAATATACCATTCTCACCATCAAGGAAAGTAATTTCACTTTTGCATGATCCAGAATTTTTATATCCTGGATCAAGAGTTATGAGACCAGTTTCTTTACGTAAATTTTTTATATCAATAGCCCTCTCATTTTGAGATCCTTCAACTAAAGGAAATTCAAAACTCTTTTGATCATATATGAGCTTGACTGATTTTTCCACAAAATTATAATATGCACTAAGATAGTGAATTAGAAATTATTTTGAAAATAATGAATATACTTAAAACTTTACATTAAAGGTTTTAATCCCTGGAAATACAGCAGTTTCTTCAAGTTCTTCCTCTATTCTTATTAATTGATTATATTTTGCCATCCTGTCACTTCTTGATGCAGAGCCAGTTTTTATCTGACCAGTATTTAAGGCTACAGACAAATCAGCAATGGTAGTATCTTCTGTTTCTCCTGATCTGTGTGACATAACACAAGTGTAACCGGAAGTTTGAGCCATCTTTACCGCATCAATTGTTTCAGTAAGAGTACCAATTTGATTTACTTTTATTAGAATTGAGTTTGCTATATTATTAGATATCCCTTTAGACAATCTCTCAACATTTGTAACAAATAAGTCATCACCTACTAATTGCACCTTTTCCCCTATTTTATTAGTTAAAATTTTCCAACCTTCCCAATCGTTTTCATCCATTCCATCTTCGATTGAGATAATAGGATACGTATCGGTTAAAACTTTTAAATATTCTGCTTGTTCTTTGGAATCTCTTTTTTTTCCTTTTTCACCCTCAAAAATTGAATAATCATAAATACCATCTTTATAAAATTCTGCAGCAGCGCAATCTAGTGCTAACATTACGTCGGTTCCTGGTGAATATCCAGTTTTTTTAATTGATTCCATAATTAAATCTAAAGCCTCTTCAGTATTATTTAACTTTGGAGCAAATCCACCTTCATCTCCTACTGAAGTTGTCAAACCCCTTTTTTTAAGAATAAACTTTAAATTATGAAAAATTTCTGTACCAATTTGCATAGCATTTGAAAAGTCTTTTGCATTAACAGGAATAATCATAAATTCTTGAAAAGCAATGGGAGAATCAGAATGGGATCCACCATTAATGATATTCATCATTGGAACGGGAAGTGTATTAGCACTAACTCCTCCAACGTACTTATACAAAGGGATACCTAGCTCATTTGCAGCAGCCTTGGCAACTGCAAGCGAGACTCCTAAGATTGAATTTGCACCATACTTAGATTTATTTTTTGTGCCATCTAATTCAATCATTAAATTATCAATTTTATTCTGTTCAAAAACTGAAATTCCAACAATTTCATCCGAGATAATCTCATTAATAATTTTAACAGAATTTAAAACACCTTTACCCATATATGAATCACCTTTATCTCTCAACTCAACAGCTTCATGTTCACCTGTTGAGGCGCCAGAGGGTACTGCAGCCCTACCTAAAATTCCATTTTCTGTTATAACATCAACTTCCACAGTTGGGTTTCCTCTTGAATCAAAAATTTGTCTTGCGTTAATTTTTAAAATAATACTCATTTTATTTTGTTTTATGTTTGTTCATTAGTTCAAAGAAATTATCAAATAAATAATTTGAATCATTTGGGCCAGGAGATGCTTCAGGATGATATTGAACTGAAAAACATTTTTTATCTTTAATTTTTAAACCAGCTACAGTTCCATCATTAAGATGAGTATGAGTTATTTCAATGTTTGAATTTTTTTTTGCTTCTTCAATACTTACGGCAAAACCATGATTTTGAGATGTTATCTCACCCTTTTTTGTCAGTAAATTTAGTACTGGATGGTTAATACCCCTATGCCCATTAAACATTTTATATGTTTTTATCCTATTTGCTAAAGCAATAATTTGGTGACCTAAACAAATTCCAAATAGAGGAATATTTTTACTAATTATCTTTTTGGCAGCAATTTGAGCATCGATTAGAGGTTTTGGATCCCCAGGTCCATTTGAAATAAAGTAAGCATCAGGAGACCATTTATTCATTTCTTCAAAAGTTGTATTGTAAGGGAAGATTTTTAAATAAGCACCTCTTTTGGATATATTTTCAAGTATACTTTTCTTTACTCCCAAGTCTAACACTGCAACCTTATACTTTGAATTTTGATTTCCGTAATAATAACTTTTTTTTGTTGAGACTTTAGATGCTAATTCTAAACCGTCCATAGAAGGGAATTTACTTAACTCATTTTTAAGCAATTCAATATTAGTATCTTGAGTTGAAATTGCAGCGTTCATAGCTCCATTTTCCCTGATATAATTCACTAATGCTCTAGTATCCACATCAGATATTACAACCATATTTATTTTCGAAAAATAATTTTCTAAAGATTCAGAAGCAATAGGTCTCGAATAATTAAAACTGAAATTTTTACATACAAGTCCTGAAATTTTTGGACTAGAAGATTGATCATCCAAACCAACAGTTCCATAGTTCCCTATATGGGAATTTGTAGTAACCATAATTTGTCCAAAGTATGACGGATCAGTAAATATTTCTTGATAACCAGTCATACCGGTATTAAAGCAAATCTCTCCGAAGCTAGTTCCCTCTATACCGACTGATTTTCCATAAAAGACTGTTCCATCAGAAAGCAAAACATAACCTTTTTTTCTTTTTTGATAAATCACTAAATCATTTTATACAAATAAACACAAAAATAATTATATGATTTAATTTAAACATAAATTAATTAGCTAAATATTTACTACTTTTTTTGTTTTGAATCATCTTTAGCCTCTGGCTTTATATCAACATTTTCTGATTTGATTTGCTTTTTAGTTGGTTTAGTTTTTACCTCAGGCTTTTTATCAAAATTTTCTGATTCGGTTTGCTTTTTAGTAGGTTTAGTTTTTACCTCAGGCTTTGTATCAAAATTTTCTGATTTAGTTTGCTTTTTAGTAGGTTTAGTTTTTACCTCAGGCTTTGCATCAAAATTTTCTGATTCGGTTTGATCATCAGTAGATTTATCTTTTTGTAAATTATCACCTGTAGGAATATTGTCAATATTAGGTTGATTTTTTTTCAACTCTTTACTTTTTCTAGATCTACTACGTCTAGTGGATTTTTTTGTTACTGAGTCTTTAGAATACGTATCATTGAAATCAACTAACTCAATCATCGCCATCTCAGCATTGTCTCCCAACCTGTTCCCAAGTTTAATAATACGAGTATAGCCTCCAGGTCTGTCAGCGATTTTTGGAGAAATATATCTAAATAAATCTGAAACAGCATATTTATTTCTTAGTAATTTATATGTTAATCTCCTCTTGTGAGTAGTATCTTCTTTGGATTTTGTAATTATTGGTTCAACAAAACGTTTCAATGCCTTGGCTTTTGTTAGTGTTGTATTAATTCTTTTGTGTTTAATTAATGAACAAGCTAGGTTAGCTAACAAAGATTTTCTGTGAGCAGCTTTTCTACCTAAATGAATTTTTTTCTTACCGTGTTTCAAAATAATTAATCTTTTTCTAGTTTATATTTACTTAAATCCATTCCAAAGGATAACCCCTTTAAAACAACCAACTCCTCTAATTCAGTTAAAGATTTTTTTCCAAAATTTCTGAACTTCATTAAATCATTTTTATTAAAAGAAACCAAATCACCAAGAGTGTCTACCTCAGCAGCTTTTAGACAGTTTAGAGCTCTAACTGATAAATCCATATCAATTAATTTAGTTTTTAGTAATTGTCTCATATGAAGAGACTCTTCATCATAAGTTTCAGTTTGAGCAATTTCATCTGATTCAAGAGTAATTCTTTCATCAGAAAATAAAAGAAAATGGTGAATAAGTGTTTTAGCTGCTTCTGTTAAAGCATCTTTTGGGTGAATAGAACCATCAGTTACAATTTCAAATATCAGTTTTTCGTAATCAGTTTTTTGCTCAACTCTATAATCTTCAATTGTATATTTAACATTTTTTACGGGAGTGAATATTGAATCCATAGAAATAACACCTAATTCAGGAGAAAGTTTTTTATTTTCCTCAGCTGGAACATAACCTCTACCTTTTTCTATGGTTAAATCCATTTTTAATTGGACACTTTTTTCAAGATTGCAAATAATTTGATCAGGATTTAATATTTGAAAACCAGAAATAAATTTCTGGAAATATGATGCTTTTAAAATCTCCTGACCTCCAATAGTAATCGTAACTTTTTCGTTGTCAATATCATCAATTTGTTGTTTAAATCTAATTTGTTTTAAATTAAGAATTATCTCAGTAACATCCTCTACAATTCCAGGGATAGTTGAAAATTCGTGATCAATATTATCTATTTTTAAAGAGGTTATCGCAAATCCCTCTAATGAGCTGAGCAAGACCCTTCTTAGGGCATTGCCAACTGTTAATCCATAACCTGGTTCTAAAGGTCTGAACTCAAATTTACCCTCAAAATCTGAGGAATCAATCATTATTACTTTGTCTGGTTTTTGAAAATTAAGTATTGCCATTTTTTTTTTATTTTGAATATAATTCGACTATTAATTGTTCTTTAATATTTTCTGGAATTTCGTCTCTGTTAGGAATTTTTAAAAATTTCCCCTCAAGTTTATCTTCATTCCAATTCAGCCACTCATAAGATGACGAGTTGTTTTTTACTGACTCAACAATTGACTTAAGTGACCTTGATTTTTCTCTTACTCCAATTATTTGTCCTTCCTTTGCAACGTAAGATGGAATATTTACTATTTTTCCATCAACTGTAATATGACAGTGAGAAACCAACTGTCTTGCGGCACTCCTAGATTTAGCAATTCCTAGCCTGTAAACTAAATTATCAAGTCTAGATTCACACAATTGAAGTAAAACTTCTCCAGTTATGCCCTTACTTCTAGTAGACTTTTCAAATAGATTTCTGAATTGCTTCTCTAAAATTCCATAAGTATATTTTGCCTTTTGCTTTTCCATCAACTGAACAGCATATTCAGATTTTTTTCCTCTTCTTCTACTGTTTCCATGTTGTCCTGGAGGATAATTTCTTTTTTCTAAAGTTTTATCTTCACCAAAAATTGGTTCTCCAAACTTTCTAGCTATTTTTGTTTTTGGTCCTGTATATCTTGCCATATTTTTTTTTTTAAACTCTTCTTCTTTTAGGTGGTCTACATCCATTATGAGGAAGTGGGGTTATATCAACTATTTCTGTAACTTCAATCCCATTGTTGTGAATGGTTCTAATAGCTGACTCTCTTCCATTGCCAGGTCCTTTAACAAAAACCTTTACTTTTTTAAGGCCTAACTCCAAGGCGGTCTTACAGACATCCTCAGCTGCAGTTTGAGCTGCATAAGGTGTATTTTTCTTTGAACCTCTAAAACCCATTTTTCCAGCTGAAGACCATGAAATTACATCACCATTCAAATTTGTCAGAGATATAATAATGTTATTAAAAGATGCATCAATATGGGCATGACCAATTGATTCAACTGTAACTTTTCTTTTTTTACTACTAGCTTTTGCCATAATTAATTATTTAGTTGCTTTTTTCTTATTAGCGACAGTTTTTCTTTTACCTTTTCTAGTTCTTGAATTATTTTTCGTATGCTGACCTCTTAAAGGTAAACCTGATCTATGTCTGATTCCTCTATAACAACCAATATCCATTAATCTCTTAATATTGGTCTGAATTTCAGCTTTAAGTTCACCCTCAATTTTAAGTTTTGATACCTCCTCTCTAATCTTACCAGTTTGTTTATCATCCCATTCAGAAACTTTTACGTTCTCATCTACATTAACTGATGATAATATTTTTTTTGCTCTACTCTTACCAATGCCAAAAATATAAGTTAGAGCAACTGCTCCTCTTTTATCTTTTGGTATGTCAATTCCAGAAATTCTTGCCATAATTATCCTTGTCTTTGTTTAAATCTAGGGTTTTTTTTATTAATGATATAAAGTCTTCCATTGCGTCTTACTAATTTACAATCTGCGCTTCTTTTTTTTACTGATGCTCTTACTTTCATGTTTTTATATTTTAAAACCTGTATGTTATTCTTCCTTTTGATAAATCATAAGGACTCATTTCTAATTTAACTTTATCTCCAGGTAATAATTTAATATAATGCAACCTCATCTTACCTGAAATATGAGCAGTTACAATGTGCTCGTTTTCTAATTCAACTCTGAACATTGCATTTGACAATGCTTCAATTATTGTTCCTTCTTGCTCGATAGACGCTTGTTTTGCCATAATTAAATATTTGATCTCCTATTAATACTGCTTTTCATTAAACCATCGTAATGTCTGTTTAGCAAATAAGAATTTACCTGCTGAATAGTATCGATTGCAACCCCAACCATAATTAATAATGAAGTACCTCCATAAAAAAGTGCCCATCCCTGCTGCATTCCAATTAATTTAACAACTACAGCTGGAAAAACAGATAGTGCAGCCAAATAAATAGAGCCAGGAAAAGTTATATGTGACATTACTGTGTCTAAAAAATCACTAGTCTCCTTCCCAGGTCTAATACCAGGTATAAATCCTCCACTTCTTTTTAAATCATCAGACATTTTGTTTGTTGGAACTGTTATAGCTGTGTAGAAAAAAGTGAATATTATTATCAAAATTGCAAATAAAATATTATACCACAAACCAAAAATATCAGAGAAACTAGATTGCATCCATTGACCAAAATTTGAATTACCAAATAAACTTCCAACATATGCGGGAATAAACATTAATGCTTGTGCAAAAATAATTGGCATTACTCCAGATGCATTAAGTCTTAGTGGAATATATTGTCTAGATCCAAAAATATTTTTTTCATTTGACCCTGAGGAGGTTCTTCTTGCATATTGAACAGGAACCTGCCTTACAGCCATGACTAAAAGAACAGATAAAAGTATGATAATAACCCATAAAATTAATTCTATAAGTATCATTATCAGTCCACCATTATTTTCTGTAACCCTGGAGACAAATTCTTGAGTGAAAGATAATGGGAGAGATGCTATAATTCCTACCATAATAAGTAAAGATATACCATTACCAATTCCTTTATCAGTTATTTTTTCTCCCATCCACATTGCAAAAATTGTACCTGTGACCAAAATTGTTATTGATGAAATCATAAATAAAGGGCCTCTTCCAATAATAAATGCAGAATCAGGAACGCCTAATGCCGACAAGCCGTATAGATATGCTGGGGCTTGAACAACACAAATACCAATAGTCAACCATCTAGTTATTTGATTTATTTTTTTTCTTCCACTTTCACCCTCTTTTTGTAATTTCTGAAGATATGGTATAGCAATACCCATTAATTGAACTACAATTGAAGCAGAAATATAGGGCATTATACCTAAAGCAAATATTGAAGCATTTGCAAAGGCGCCACCAGTAAATGCATTTAAAATACCTAATAGTCCTCCACCCCCAGCTTTGTCAGACAATTCCGCTAATTGAATTGAATCTATACCAGGTAAAACTACTTGTGCTCCAAGCCTGTATACTACTAAAAAACCAAGCGTTGTAATTATTCGTGTTCTTAACTCCTCGATCTTATACACATTTAATATGGTATCAAAAATTTTTTTCATTAACTAATTTCAATTGCTTCACCACCGGCTTTTTTAATTTTTAAAATAGCAGATTTAGAAAATTTATTGGCCTCAATTTTAATTTCAGATTTTAATTCACCTCTACCTAAAACCTTAAAAAGATTTTTTTCTGATAAGAGACCAAGCTGTATTAAATTTTTCTTAGTAATATTTTTTTTAATTTTTTTATTATCAATTAAATCTTGAATAGAATCTAGATTAATGACACTGTAATCAATTCTGTTTATATTTTTAAAACCAAACTTTGGAATTCTCCTTTGCAATGGCATTTGACCTCCTTCGAAACCAAGTTTTCTTGAATAACCTGATCTTGATTTGGCTCCTTTATGACCCCTTGTGGAGGTACCACCCTTGCCTGACCCCTGACCTCTACCAACTCTTTTAGAGTTTTTTCGGATGGAACCTTTCGATGGTGATAAGTTATTTAAATTCATTTTCAAATCTTTATGTTTTTTTTATCGTTACTAAATGTTTTACCTTTTTTAACATACCTAGAATGGTCTCAGAACTTTCATGTGTAACCTCCTTACCAATTCCCTTCAAACCTAAAGATTCCAAAATCAATTTTTGACTTTTTATCCTTTTTATTGAACTCTTAATTTGTTTGATTCTAATTTTGGACATAACTTATTCTAAGAATTAAAAACTTTATTAATTGATATTCCTCTTTGTTTGGCAATAATTTCAGGACTCCTTAATTGTAGAAGAGCATCAAATGTTGCTTTAACAACATTATGTGGATTAGATGAACCTTGAGATTTTGATAAAACATCATTCACGCCAACGGTATCCAATACTGCTCTAACAGCTCCTCCAGCTATTACTCCTGTACCTTCAGAGGCAGGTTTCAAAAAAACTCGAGCACCACCAAATTTACCTTTTTGCTCATGGGGTAATGTTCCATTTTTGATGGTGATTTTTATTAAATTTTTTTTTGCATCTTCGACAGCTTTAGCTATAGCCTCAGATACTTCTTTAGACTTTCCTAAACCATGTCCAACAATTCCATTTTCATCACCAACAACTACTATTGCGGAAAATCCAAAATTCCTTCCGCCTTTGGTCACTTTTGTAACCCTTTGAACGCTTACTAATCTGTCTTTTAACTCAAGACCGCCAGGTTTTACAAACTGAATATTTTTAAATTTTTTATACATTTTTTTAAAATTTTAAACCACCTTCGCGAGCTCCATCAGCTAACTTTTTAACTCTTCCGTGATATAAATAACCATTTCTGTCAAATTTTACTTGATTAATTCCTAATTTAATTGATTTCTCAGCAACTAATTTTCCTACCTCTGATGCAATTGAAGATTTTGTACTAGATTTTGTTTTTTTTAACTTCAAAGATGAAGCTGAAACTAAGGTTTTTCCTACCGAATCATCAATGAGTTGAACATAAATTTCCTTATTACTTCTAAAAATAGTCATTCTTGGTTGCTCACTATTACCACTAATAACGCCTCTAATTCTACTTTTTATTTTTAGTCTTCTTATTTGTTTTTTTTCCATATGGGTTAGATATAAATAAACTATGCTGATTTTCCAGCTTTCCTTCTTAACATTTCTCCAACAAATTTAATTCCTTTACCCTTGTAAGGTTCAGGTTTCCTTAAAGATCTAATTTTTGCAGCAACGAAACCGACTAGTTGCTTGTCAAATGAGCTTAATTTAATTATTGGATTTTTACCTTTTTCAGAAATAGTCTCAATTTTGACTTCAGGTGCGATGTCTATAACTATATTGTGAGAATACCCAAGAGATAAATCAAGTAATTGACCTTGATTACTCGCCCTGTAACCAACTCCAACAAGTTCTAACTCTTTAGTATAACCAACATTAACACCTTGAACCATATTGAAAATCAAAGCCCTGTAAAGTCCGTGCTTAGCCCTACTTTCTTTAGATTCTGAATTTCTTTTTAACAATAGAATATCATCATTAATTTCAATTTTAACATCAGAATAGTTCTGAGAGAGCTTACCTAGTTTTCCAACGACATGAATCTTATCGTTTTCAATACTAATTTTGACTTCTGATGGAATTTTTATTGGATTATTTCCTATTCTTGACATAACTATTTAATTTAATAAACATAACATATTAATTCACCACCAATATTATTTTTTAAAGCCATTTTTCCTGTCATCACACCTTTTGATGTAGAAACTATTGAAATTCCTAAACCATTTAATATCCTTGGGATACTCTTAAATCCAGAATACTTTCTGAGGCCAGGCCTACTAATTCTTTGAATTTTTCTTATCACAGGTTCATTTGTTGGACCATCATATTTTAAAGCTATTTTAATAACATTTTGATTATCTTTTATTTCAATAATTTTATAGCTCATAATATAACCTTCATCAAAAAGAATTTTTGTTATTTCATTTTTTATTTTAGATGAGGGAATTTCAACAACTTTGTGACCAGTTAAACTAGCATTTCTAATTCTTGTTAAATAATCTGCGATTGGATCTGTATACATAATTTTTTTTTTTTACCAACTAGCTTTTGTAACACCAGGTATCAAACCTTTATTAGCGATTTCTCTAAAAACAACTCTAGAAATACCAAACTGTCGCATGTAGCCTTTTGGCCTACCTGTAAGCTTGCATCTGTTATGTAATCTAACGGGTGAGGCATTTTTTGGTAGTTTTTGAAGAGATTCATAATCTCCTGCTTTTTTTAGCGCTTTCCTCTTTGCAGCATATTTTGCAACAATTTTTGCTCTTTTAACTTCTCTTGCCTTCATTGATTCTTTTGCCATAATTTTATTTTTTAAATGGTAAACCTAATTCACTTAATAATGATTTTGCTTCATCATCAGTTTTAGCTGATGTTACAAAAGTTATGTCCATTCCAGATATTTTATTTACCTTATCAATATCTATTTCAGGAAAAATTATTTGTTCGGTAATTCCTAGATTATAATTTCCTCTTCCATCAAACCCTTTAACTTTGACACCTTGAAAGTCTCTAACCCTGGGCAAAGAGGCAGTTACTAGCCTATCAAAAAACTCATACATCTTATCACCCCTAAGAGTAACTTTTGCTCCAATAGGCATTCCTTTTCTCAATTTAAATGATGATACATCCTTTTTTGAAAGTGTTTGAATTGCTTTTTGACCAGAAATTTTTGTTAACTCATCAACTGAATAATCAATCAACTTCTTATCAGATACGGCAGCACCTATACCTCTACTCAAAACAATTTTTAATAGCCTGGGAACTTGCATAACGTTTTTGTATTTATGCATAGTTTTTAAACTAGGAGTTACTTTCTCATTAAATTCTTTTTTTAGCCTTGGTAGATAATTCATATTTATAAAATTTCATTAGTTTTTTTTGCGTATCTGACCTTTTTTCCTTCTTCAAACTTAAAACCAACCTTTGTTAATTCTCCATTAGCTGTAACAAGGGCTACATTTGATATATGAATTGGAGATTCAACTTCTTTGATGCCTCCTTTAGGATTTTGTGAGTTTGGTTTTAAATGTTTTTTTACAGTATTAATTCCCTCAAGAATCAATTTGTTTTTATCTTTCAAGATCTTAACAACCTTACCCTCACTACCCTTATGTTCTCCGCAGGTTATTTTTATTTTATCTCCTTTTTTTATTTTGATTTTTTTCATTTTAATTATAAAACTTCCGGTGCTAGTGAAATAATTTTCATAAACTTTTTTTCTCTTAACTCTCTTCCAACTGGACCAAAAACACGTGTTCCGCGCATTTCTCCAGTAGGATTTAATAGCACACATGCATTATCATCAAATCTTATGTAAGAACCATCAATTCGTCTTACCTCCTTAGTTGTTCTAACAACAACTGCAGTTGAGACTTGTCCTTTTTTAATTGTACCTGATGGTGAAGCCTGTTTAACAGACACGACAATTTTATCTCCAATTGAGGCATACCTTCGTTTGGTTCCACCTAAAACTCTGATAGTCAAAACTTCTTTTGCTCCAGAGTTGTCAGCTACTTTTAATCTAGATTCTTGTTGTAACATAATTTATTTTGCTCTTTCAATTATTTTAACCAATCTCCAACACTTATTCTTACTCAACGGTCTAGTCTCCATGATTCTAACAACATCACCATTTTTAGACTCATTTTTTTCATCATGGACTACATATTTTTTCGTTTTCAAAAGAAATTTACCATACATAGGGTGTTTTACTTTTTTTGTTTCAGAAACAACAATAGATTTTGTCATCCTATCACTTGTTACAACCCCAATTCTTTCCTTTCTTAAATTTCTATTGCTTTGGTTCATTTTCAGTTGTATTAATTTTAAGCTCTCTATTTATAATTGCGGTCTTTAACCTAGCAATATCTCTTCTCAAAAATTTAATTTGCAAAGGATTTTCAATTGGAGAAACTTTATGATTCATTTTCAAATCTTTTAATTTTTTATCGAATTCAACAATCTTGGTTTCGATATCTTCAATACTTAATTTATTTATTTCAGCGTTTTTCATGATTTATTAATTTTCAAAATCTCTTGCAACAATAAATTTTGTCTTTACTGGTAACTTTTGGGCAGCCAATCTAAGTGCTTCCTTTGCAATATCATAACTTACACCTGAAACCTCAAATAAAATTCTACCAGGTTTGACAACTGCAACAAAATATTCAGGCGCTCCTTTACCCTTACCCATCCTAACCTCTAATGGCTTCTTTGTAATTGGTTTATCTGGAAAAATTTTAATCCAAAGCTGACCTTGCCTTTTCATAAATCTTGTAGCAGCAATTCTGGCTGCTTCTATTTGTCTGGAAGTTACAAATTTGGAGTCTAGTGACTTAATACCAAACATACCATTTGATAAATTAAAACCTCTAAAAGAAATACCTTTCATCCTTCCTTTTTGTGTTTTTCTATATTTTGTTCTTTTAGGTTGCAGCATAAACTTTATTTTCTTCTTTGTCTAGAATTATTTGAATTTTGAGTTGACTTCTTTGTCATTCCAACTAAAGGAGAAAGTTCTCTTTTACCATAAACCTCACCTTTCATTATCCAAACTTTGATTCCTAATCTACCATATGTTGTGTGAGCTTCTACCACGGAATAGTCAATATCAGCCCTGAATGTTGATAAAGGTATCCTACCCTCCTTATATGTTTCAGACCTAGCCATCTCAGCACCATTAAGTCTCCCGGATATTACAATTTTTATTCCCTCGGAATTCATCCTCATTGCAGCTGCTATAGCCATTTTTATTGCTCTTCTATATGAAATTCTGCTCTCAATTTGTCTAGCAATACTTGAGGCAACTAATTTAGCATCAAGTTCAGGTCTTTTAATCTCAAAAATATTTATTTGAATTTCTTTCAAAGTAATTTTCTTTAACTCCTCTTTAAGCTTATCAACTTCTTGACCTGCTTTGCCAATTATTATTCCAGGTCTTGCAGTAGTAATTGTTATAGTAATCAACTTAAGAGTTCTTTCTATAATAACATTTGAAACACTAGCTTTGCTCAATCTTGCATTTATATATTTTCTAATCTTGTTATCCTCAGCTAGCTTATCTCCATAATTGTTACCACCGTACCAATTTGAATCCCAGCCTCTAATTATTCCCAAACGATTACCTATTGGATTAGTTTTTTGTCCCATATTATTTATTAATATTATTTGAACCTAAAATTAATGTTACATGATTAGATCTCTTTCTAATCCTGTGAGCTCTACCTTGAGGAGCAGGTCTCAATCTTTTAATCATACCTGCACTGTCAACTCTTATTTCTTTAATAAAAAGAGAAGCATCAGATATGTCGCGATTTTCATTTTTTGTCTGCCAATTAGAAAGGCTAGACATTAAAAGCTTTTCAATATATCTTGATGCAGATTTGGTATTAAATTTAAGAATACCAAGTGCTTTTTCAACTGCTTCACCTCTTACCAAGTCAGCGACAAGTCTCATTTTTCTTGGAGAAATAGGACAATTATTCAACTTAGCAAAAAATAAGTTTTTTTTATTTTCCTTAATAACAGCAGCTGATTTTCTTTTTCTACTTCCCATACTATTATTTTTTACTTAATACCTTTATTTTTAGCTCCAGAGTGACCTCTAAATGATCTTGTTGGAGAAAATTCACCAAGTTTATGTCCAACCATGTTTTCACTAATATAAACAGGTATAAATTGTTTGCCGTTGTGAACTGCTATAGTTTGGCCAACAAAGTCAGGAGTAATTAGCGATGATCGAGACCAAGTTTTAATAACTGTCTTTTTTGATGATTCAGAGTTTGCCAAAACTTTTTTTGATAAACTATGATGAACATATGGTCCTTTTTTTAATGATCGAGACATAAAAACTATTTATTTTTTCTTTCTAATATTAATTTTGAACTTACTTTCTTCTTTGACCTAGTTCTAAAACCTTTTGCTGGAATCCCATTTTTTGATCTAGGGTGACCTCCAGAGGCCCTTCCCTCACCACCACCCATTGGGTGATCAACAGGATTCATTGCTACAGGACGGGTTCTAGGCCTTTTTCCAAGCCATCTGGACCTACCAGCTTTTCCATTAACTAGTAACTGATTGTCAGAATTTGAAACTGTCCCAATTGTAGCAAAACATGTTTTTAAAATTAATCTGGTTTCACCTGAAGGTAATTTGATAGTAGCATACTTACCTTCTCTAGCCATTAATTGAGCAAAAGTTCCTGCACTTCTTGCTATTGAAGCACCTTTTTTGGGTTTTAGTTCAATACAAGAAATAATTGTGCCTAGAGGTATAGACGACAGAGCCATTGCATTCCCAACATCTGGTGGCACATTTTCGCCAGAGATTATTTTCTGCCCAACCTTTAATCCATTTTGAGCAACTATATATCTTTTCTCACCATCAATGTATTTGACTAAAGCAATAAAAGCAGTTCTATTAGGATCGTACTGAATTGAAATAATTTCACCTTCAACATCAAATTTATTCCTTTTAAAATCAATTTCTCTATATCTTCTTTTATGACCTCCTCCACGATGAGGTATTGTCATTTTACCACTATTGTTTCTTCCGCCGGTTTTTTTCAAAGATCTTAAAAGACTTTTTTCAGGTTTAGCTGCTGTAATTGAATCAAAACCGTTTATTACGGTGAATCTTTGCGCGGGTGTTATAGGTTTTAATTTTCTAACTGACATAAATTATTAATTATTATTCTCATAAAAATCAATTGAATCTCCTTCAACTAGTTTAACAATAGCTTTCTTAAAACTATTAGACTTAGATTTCTGCATACCGGTTTTTGTGTACTTAACTTTTCTTTCAGGGCCATAGTTCATTGTCCTTACCCTTTCTACTGACACACCATAGTAAGATTCTATAGCACTTTTTATTTGGATTTTATTAAAAGATTTATCAACCATAAATGTGTAACGACTACTCATCTCACTTTGTTGAGATGTTTTTTCACTTATTATTGGTTTAAAAAATAAATCCATATAATTAATTTAAAATAGATTCGATTTTACTAATAGAGCTTTCAAAAAAAACTACACTTGACGAATTCATAATTCTATAAGTATTTAATTCAGAGAATATTACAGCACTAGAATTTTTAAAATTTCGCGAGGACAAATATACATTAATATTTGGCTCACCAAATACCAATAACGATTTTTTATCATAAATACCTAAAGATTTTAAAAAATCAATGTAATCTTTTGTTTTTGGATTTTTAAAATTGAAATCCTCAACTATAAAAATTGCATTGTCTTTAGCTTTGATGGATAAGGCAGACCTTCTTGCAATTACTTTTACTTTTTTGTTAACTTTCATTGAATAGTCTCTAACTCTAGGACCAAAAATTCTACCACCTCCCCTAAATATAGGGTTCTTAATGCTACCAGCTCTTGCAGTACCAGTTCCTTTTTGTTTTTTTATTTTCCTAGTACTACCCTTGATGTCGGACCTTTCTTTAGTCTTGTGAGATCCTTGACGTTTATTGGCTAAATGGCCTTTAACATCTAGATACAAAGCATGCTTGTTTGGTTCAAACTGGAAAATAGTTTTAGACAGTTTAATCTTTCTACCAGTCTCCTTACCTTTTAAATTTAAAACCTTTAATTCAATCATTTTTGTATTATTACGTATGAGTTTTTAGGACCAGGAACACAACCCTTAATTAAGATTAAATTATCCTCGGGAACAACCTTCAAAACCATAAGATTGATGACTTTTACTTTTTTATTACCAGTTTGGCCAGCCATTCTCATCCCCTTGAATACTCTTGCGGGATAGGAGGCAGCACCTATTGAACCGGGCGCTCTAAGTCTATTGTGCTGACCATGAGTTGATTGACCAACTCCAGCAAAACCATGCCTTTTAACTACACCTTGAAAGCCTTTTCCTTTAGAGATACCTGAAATATCAACATATTCACCCTCAGAAAAATGGTCAACATTTACAGTGTCTCCAAGTTTAAGTGTGGAGTTAGACCAACTAAACTCCTTAAATTTCTTTTTTATTTCAGAATTTGACTTTTTCAAATGCCCAGTTTTGGATTTAGTTGTATTTTTTAATTTGGCAAGATCAAAACCCAGCTGGATTGAGGAATAACCGTCTTTTTCAACTGTTTTGATTTGAGTAACCGAACAAGGGCCTGCTTCAATCAAAGTGCAAGGTATATTCTTCCCATCTAAGAATATGCTTGTCATACCAATTTTTTTCCCAATTATTCCTGACATAATTTTAAACTTTTATTTCTACTTCTACTCCACTTGGTAATTCCAATTTCATAAGAGCATCTATGGTCTTTGATGAGGAGCTATAAATATCTAATAATCTTTTGTAAGAGCATAATTTAAACTGCTCTCTTGACTTTTTGTTAACATGGGGTGATCTTAGAACTGTAAATATTTTTTTATGTGTTGGAAGCGGTATTGGTCCAGTAACAACTGCTCCCGTTGATTTTACAGTCTTGAGTATTTTATCAGCAGACTTATCAACTAAATTGTAATCATAAGATTTTAATTTTATTCTAATTTTTTGACTCATTATAAAGATTGATTTGATTATTCACTGCCCTTAATTTCTGATATAACTTCGCTTGATATATTTGACGGTGTTTCCATGTAATGTGAAAACTCCATTGTTGAGGTTGCTCTTCCAGAAGATAAAGTTCGTAGTGAGGTGACATAACCGAACATTTCTGATAAGGGAACTTCAGCTTTAACAACTTTTGATCCAGCCCTATCATCCATAGAATTAACTTGACCTCTTCTTCTATTGAGGTCTCCAACTATATCTCCCATATTTTCTTCAGGTGTAAGAACCTCGAGTTTCATTATTGGTTCCATGATTACAGCTCTAGCTAATTTAGCAGATTCTTTAAATCCTAATTTAGCTGCCAATTCAAAAGACAAAGAGTCTGAGTCAACAGGATGAAAAGACCCATCTTTGAGGGTAACCTTCATTGAATCAACCTCAAATCCGGCAAGAGGTCCATTCTTCATAGAATCTTTGAAACCTTTTTCAACTGAAGGAATATATTCCTTGGGTATATTTCCTCCTTTAATCTGATTAACAAACTCTAGCCCTGTTTTGTCCTCATCAGCGGGCTCAATTGTAAAAACAATGTCTGCAAATTTACCTCTACCTCCAGTTTGTTTCTTGTAAATTTCTCTATGTTCAGCTAATGTGGTCAAAGCTTCTTTATACTCAACTTGGGGCTTACCTTGATTTACTTCAACTTTAAACTCTCTTTTTAATCTATCTACAATGATGTCTAGGTGTAATTCACCCATTCCAGAAATAACCGTTTGGCCTGAAGCCTCATCTGTCTTAACTTGAAAGGTTGGGTCTTCTTCGGCAAGTTTTGCAAGTGACATTCCTAATTTATCAACATCAGCTTTGGTTTTAGGTTCAACTGCAATTCCAATAACAGGGTCTGGAAAATTCATACTTTCCAAAATAATTGGACTTTTCTCTGCTGATAGGGTATCTCCAGTTTTAATGTCCTTAAAACCTACAGCAGCACCTATATCACCAGCACCAATAGATTCAATCGCGTTTTGCTTATTTGAATGCATTTGATAAATTCTTGAAATCCTCTCCTTATTTCCTGTTCTATTGTTCAAAACGTAAGAACCAGCGTCTAATTTACCAGAATAAGCTCTAAAAAAAGCTAATCGGCCGACGTAGGGATCAGTTGCTATTTTAAAAGCTAGAGCGGAAAATGGTTCAGATACAGTCGGCTTTCTTAAAATTTCTTCATCTGAATCTGGTTTAGTTCCAACAATAGCGTCTTTATCTTCAGGTGAGGGAAGATATCTACATACACAATCCAACAAAAATTGGACTCCCTTATTTTTAAAAGCAGATCCACAAACCATTGGAATTATACTACTGTCCTGAGTTGCAGCTCGGAGAGCTGAATGAACTTCATCTTCAGTTATAGAATCGGGATCATCAAAAAACTTTTCAAGTAATACTTCATCATATTCAGCTACAGCCTCAATAAGTTGAGCTCTGTATTTTTTTGATTCTTCGATTAGATTTTCAGGTATATCTACAACATCAAAAGTTGACCCATAATTTTCGTCATGCCATATTATTGCTCTGTTTTTAACCAAATCAACTATTCCTTTAAAATCTTCCTCGTCACCAATATTTAAAACAATTGGCACGGCGTTGGATTTTAACATGTCTTTCACTTGATTACAAACATTTATAAAATTTGAACCTTGTCTATCCATTTTATTAACAAAACCAATTCTTGGAACTTTGTAGTTGTCAGCAAGTCTCCAATTTGTTTCGGACTGAGGTTCAACCCCGTCAACTGCAGAAAATAGAAAAACTAATCCATCTAAAACCCTTAAAGATCTGTTAACTTCAACAGTAAAATCAACGTGACCTGGTGTATCAATTATATTAAAATGATATGACTTTGCCTCTGGTAATGGTTTACCTTGTTCAGTAGGGAAATCCCAATTACATGTAGTAGCTGCAGATGTTATAGTTATACCTCTTTCTTGTTCTTGCTCCATCCAATCCATCGTCGCAGCTCCATCATGAACCTCTCCAATTTTGTGACTTACACCAGTGTAAAATAAAATTCTTTCAGTGGTTGTGGTTTTTCCAGCGTCAATGTGAGCAGCTATCCCGATGTTTCTTGTATATTTTAAGTCTCTTGCCATATCTGATAATTGAATTAAAATCTAAAATGAGAGAAAGCCTTATTTGCTTCAGCCATTTTGTGGGTATCGACTCTTTTTTTCACAGCTGCACCCTCCTCTTTAAAAGCAGCTGAAATCTCGTTGGCAAGCTTAAGTGCCATTGATTTATCATTTCTTTTTCTTGAAACGTTAATTAGCCATTTCATAGCTAAAGAAACTTTTCTATCGGGTCTAATTTGCATGGGTATTTGAAAAGTAGCGCCACCAACTCTTCTACTTCTGACCTCAACGTGAGGCATAACATTAGAAAGAGCATCTTTCCAAACCTCAAGAGGGGTCTTTTCAACATCCTTATCCAGTTTCTCAGACACAATATTTAATGCGTCGTAAAATATTTTGTAAGCAATAGATTTTTTCCCATCAAGCATTAACATATTCACAAATCTTGTTACTAAAGTGTCATTAAACTTAGGATCTGGTAGTAAAGGTTTTTTTTTAGCCTGACTTTTTCTCATTTTCGATAACTATTTTTTCTTAGGTTTTTTTGCTCCGTATTTTGATCTTCGTTGAAGTCTCCCTTCAACCCCTGCTGTGTCAAGAGCACCTCTAACTATATGGTATCTTACGCCTGGGAGATCTTTAACTCTTCCTCCTCTCACTAAAACTATAGAATGTTCTTGAAGATTGTGGCCTTCACCTGGTATGTAAGCATTAACCTCTTTTTCATTAGTTAACCTCACTCTAGCTACTTTTCTCATAGCAGAGTTAGGTTTTTTGGGTGTAGTTGTGTAAACCCTGGTACAAACCCCCCTCTTCTGGGGACTAGAATTTAATGCGGCAGATTTACTTTTTTTTGATACTGAAAACCTACCTTTTCTTACTAACTGAGCAATTGTTGGCATTTAAACTAATTTAAGGCGAGCAAAGGTAAAAATTTTTTTAATTAATTAAATGCTTTTGAGCTAAAATATGTTATAAATTTAATTTCTTTAAAGTAAATTAATTTTATTTACGTTGACAGCTTCAGTTATATTAAATTCGATCATTGAATTTATTAAGACAAAACTTTTATACTTTGATATATCACTAACTTCAATTTTTTTTTCAAAAATTTTTTTTTTAGTCAATAAAAAATTTCTTTGAACTCCCCTTAACAATGGGTGTTCTGGAGTTACCCATCTCAAGCCATCGAAAAAAACTATATTGCAATATGAAGAATCAGTTACAAAACCGTTTTTTATTATTAATATATCGTCACACAGGGACTTAAATTTGAAGTTTTTATTAATCACGGATCTATCAGTGTATTTTAAATCATAAGAATAATTGTTTAACTCTACACATTGCAATGATCTTATTTTTTTTTTAAAATATTTTTTTAAGCTGATTGAATATTCAGTCTCAGAATAATTTATTCTAAGTTTATATTTATTGTTGGATTGTATTTTTAAAGACTTAAAAATACTTTTTATTGACCATCTATTTTTTAAATTAAAAAACTTTGAATATGAATGATCCATTCTTTTTTGATGAAATTCTAATAATTTAATTTTATAATTTTCTACACAAATAGATTCAAATAATGGGAACATAAATCTTGTTAATTAATTCTTTGTATTCATCTTTAATTTTACTATTGTAAGTAATTCCCCCACCGCTTTTGTAGAAATATTTATTTTTTGACTTTTCAATATATCTAATTGTGACAGCGCTATCAAAAGTTTCTCCATCATAATATCCAAAAACACCAGTGTAATATCCTCTTTTATGGATTTCTACATTTTTAATAATTTCTAATGTTTTTTTTTTTGGAGCACCAGAAATTGATCCTGCTGGCAACATTTCCCATAATATTTCTCCTAAATAGTTCCTCCAATCTGAATCTAATTCACCCTCAATCTCTGAACTAACTTGAAATAAAGGAGATTTATTACTATTAATTTTTTTTAAGAATCTAAATTTATTCACTTTAACATTTTTAGAAAAAAATGATATATCATTCCTAATTAAATCAACAATTGTGCTGTGTTCTTCTATTTCCTTTTTATCATGTAAAATTCTTTTTTTTGCATTTTTTAAATCAGAACGAATTGTACCTTTCATGGGGTATGAGTATATTTTATTTTTTTTGATTTTAATAAAGCATTCCGGAGAAAAACACAAAAAAAAGTTTTTGTAGTATAATTTGTAATTAGATTTAGAATCAAAAAAAATTCTTTCCATTGAGGTTTTCAATTTGATTTGTGTAGAAAATGTTAAATTTAATAAATATGTATTTCCTTTTTTTAATTCACTTTTAACTTTATCAAATAATTTTTTATAATAACCAAATTTGATTGGAACAACGTCAAAGTATGATTTAATTTTATCTTTAAATTTTTGCTTTTTGTAATTTGAATGAGTGCCAATTTTAAATTTAATTTGACAGTCTTCTGAAAAACTATTTTCTTTGAGAATTACTGGACTATTTTTTTCAAAATCTATTACAATAAAAAATTTTTTTTTTGAAACAGCCAATTCATTTATTTCTTTAACAAATCTAACTTTAATATCATCATTCATTTTAACATAATTGTAATTATTAATACTAACTAATTGATTTTTAGTATATAAATGGATGTTTTTTTATAAGTGTAAAAATGACAAATTCTCAAAAAACAACATTTTAAATAAAAATTTTATTGTTAATTAAACTGTTTAATAAAAATTCCTCAAAAATAAACAAAAAACCAATTTAATGTTAAAAATTTCCTAAATTTGTCAATTCACACAAGATTTTTTTATGAGATATTATAAACTTTTAAGCGTAACTTTCTTATTCTCCATTATTACCTGGTCGCAAAATATCATTTCAGGTACTATTACTGACGATTCAGGGATGCCCTTACCTGGAGCAACTGTTTTAATTGAAGGAACACAAGATGGTGTTTCCTCCGACTTTGATGGTAATTATTCCATTGAAGCAATTGAAGGTTCAACCTTAATTTTTAGTTTTATTGGATATGGAGCACAAGAAATTCTAGTATCAGATCAATCTGAAATTAATATTTCTCTGTCAGCTGATAACTTATTAGATGAGGTTGTAATGACTGGTGTTGCAATTGGAACACCTGTCAGAAATCTTGGCTTTTCAATTGGTAAAGTTTCATCAAAAGCTTTGGATGAAGTCCCAGCTGGGGATCCTGCAAGCGCTTTGCGTGGAAAAATTTCTGGGGTCAGAATAGTACAATCTTCTGGTAATCCATCCTCAGCACCTGAAATAAGATTGAGAGGATCTACCTCGATAAGTGGTAGTCAAAAGCCTTTAATAATAATTGATGGAATAATTAGTATAAATAACGGAAGTTTAAGAGATATAGCTGTTGAGGATATTGAAACTATTGAGGTTATAAAAGGTGCTGCTGGTTCCTCCTTATATGGTTCTTTAGCCGGAAACGGAGTAGTACAAATTATAACCAAAAAAGGTAGAAAAAATCAAGGTCCGAAAATATCATTGAAACATGAAGCTGGTTTTTCTGGTATAAATGGTAATTATCCTCTAACATTAAATCACCCCTATAAAACTGCACCTGTTGCCACTGGCGATTGGGATAATGATCCAACAACACCCAATACTTCAAATTTTGGTTTTGATTTAACTTCTGGGTCTAGAGTTTTAAATGCGGATGCCAATGGAAATACTTTTTTTACTAACAACTATCAAACAACTACTTATGATAATCCTAAAAGCATATTCACTGATCAGCCAATGCAAACATTTACAGGATCAATTTCTAGTGGAGGAGAAAACTACAATTATTACGCTTCATTCCAACAATTAGAACAAGGTGGTATACTAGAGCCCGTTGATCCATACAAAAGACAAAGTTCAAGAGTCAATTTTAATATAGATTTATCTGAAAAATTCAATTTTTCTTTCACATCAAACTATGTTAAATCTGACGGTTTTAATATTGATGAGCAAGGACAAGGTGCAAACTTTTTTTATGGTGCACTAGTTGTAGAACCATTCATTAACTTTAATGAGAAAGACCCTGCTGGATACTTTGCTCCAGAACCTAAAGGTTATAACGTACAAGCTTCAAATTTTCAAAATCCATTATACGTCGCTGATTATTCAACTTTTGATTTTTCTGCTATAAGATTTTTGTCAGGTGTTAAGGGGACTTACGATTTTGATGATTTTTTAACAATCAATGTTGAACAGACGATTGATAGAAGTTCTGATATTAATAAGTCATATTTTCCTTCTGGGTTTATAACACCTGCTCCTAATGCTCAATTAAATGACGGCTTTATTTCTGAGTCCAGACTTGAAAGTGAAGCTGCTATTTCGTCACTGAGTGCAAACTATGTAAGAAGTTTTGATGATTTTAAAACAGCACTGACTCTAAAGTATCTATATGAAAAAAGAAAATTTAGCAGCATGGGTGGTTCAGGTTATGATTTTATAGCCCAAGGTGTTATTAATCTTGAAAATACTGTTAAAGAAAATCAAACTATTAACTCTGAAATTAGAGAGGAGGTAGCAAGAAACTATTTTTTAAATCTTGACATTGATTATAAAGACAAAATAATAGCAAGTGGTTTAGTTAGATATGACCAATCCTCCTTATTTGGTGTCGAAAACAGATCTAGAATTTATGGTCGTGGAACTGCTGCATATATTTTAAGTGAAGATTTTGATATTGATGGAATTGATTTTCTTAAAGTAAGAGCATCGTATGGAACATCTGGAAATAGACCTAACTGGTATGCCCAGTATGAGACCTTTACCGTCACAACTTCTTCAATTACACCAGGTGTTCTAGGTAATAAAAAGCTATTACCATCTGTCACAGGTGAACTTGAAATTGGATTTAATGTTAATTTTTTACAGAAATTTGATTTTGAATTTAATTTCTCCGACCAAAAAACAAAAGATGATTTTATTTTAGTTCCACTTCCAGGTGTTGCTGGATTTAGTAGTCAATGGCAAAACGTTGGAGAAATACAATCAACTTACTATGAGGCAAGCTTGAATGGATCTATTTTTGAAAAAGAAAATATGAGTCTAAATTTTGGTTTAGTATTCGATACTGGTACTCAAGTTATTACTGACCTAGGAGAAGTTCCTGCATACACAAGATCAGGTCTTGGAGCAGTTGACATTTTTAGAGTTGAAAAAGATAAGCCATATGGAACTATGTATGGGTATAAATATGCCACTAGTTTGGATCAACTCTCTATTGAGAATGGTGAAGTATTAAATGTTCCAGCTGGAGCAAGTTCAACTGCCGGTGGAGCTATTTCAGATTATTCTGTCAATGAATATGGTTATGTAATAAAGACATCTGACAAAGGTTCTTCATCAGAATCACCAATGATGATTTATGACGAAGAAAAAGATGCTACTGCCGTTACTGAAATTGGTAATACAAATCCAAAATTTAACCTTGGTTTTACAACTGACTTTACCTACAAAAACTTTTCATTTTACACAGTTTTAGACTATCAAAATGGTGGAGATATATACAATTATACTAAGCAACTTCTATACTTTAATGAAAGGCACTCTGATTTAGGAATATTTGGGAATTCTGGCAAAGAACAAAACTATGCTCAAAATATTTACAACAAATCTGATGCAAATTCTCACTTTGTTGAAGAGGGAAGCTATCTTAAAGTAAGAGAAATTTCTATTGCGTACAATTTAAATAAATCTGATCTTGGATTTTTTGGAAATTATTTAGATCAACTAACTCTCCAAGTGACAGGTAGAAATTTATTTACATTTACTAACTACTCAGGTTGGGATCCTGAAGTAGCAATTTCAACAAATCCAACGAATTTTAGATTAGATGAGTATTCTTATCCAAATTTCAGAAGCTTTAGTGCTGCAATTACTTTAAAATTTTAAAAAATGAAAAACATTACAAAAATATTTTATATTCCTTTATTGTTAAGTTTTACCATTCTATCATGTGAAGATTTAGAAGTTGAAAACCTTAACCAACCTGATGCTGAGAGAGCGCTGTCTCAAGACTCTGATCTTATTAGTTTAATAGATGGTACTGTTACTGATTTATTCTCAGATCTCATAGGTTTTTACGGAATTTATCTTGATGGATTAGCTGACCAAATAACTTCAACTAATGCTTATGCTGATTTTTGGGGTTTTACAGACCAACCAAGAAGAATTTTAAATAATAGAACTACTAATTCTGATTTAAGTGCTATCTCAGCTCATTGGTCAAATTACAATTCACACATATACAATGCAAATGTTATTTTAAAAACAGTTGGAGAAAGAAATATCTTAGATGGTTTAAATGATGTTACTGAAGCTAAAAAGGCCCAAGCACTTTTTATAAGAGGTGTAAGTTTAGGGTACCTTGGAATGATTTATGATAAAGCATATAGAGTTGAAGAATCTACTGATGTTACTACGATTGAATTTGAAGATTATTCTAAAATCATTGATTATGCTCTGAATGACATTGCACTTGCAATATCAACTGCACCTGCATCACTAAAAATGCCAATCCATGTAAGTTTTAGCCTTAACAAAGATGAATTTACAAAATTAGCTAATAGCTTCAGAGCTAAAATTGCAATGGGTAAGAAAAGAGGTGGAGATGCAGACGAAACTATTGATTATTCTCAAGTTATTTCTTGGCTTGATCAAGGTATAACATCTGATTTTGATCCTCCAGCAAAACAGTCTGTATTATACAACAACAGTCAAGACTGGATGACTTACACTCTTAGTGATGGATCTGGATACTTACCTGTTGATCAAAAAATTCCTTACTTAATTGAAGGAAATCCCTCAAAGCAACCAGCTGACTATCCAACTGATTCTTCTATAATATTAGATGAATTAACTAACAATACTGATACAAGAATTAATTCTTATTTCAAATACACAACTAATTTTGGGTTTTTAAGAGAGTCAAGAGGTAGACAATTGTTTACAAACTACCGTCATATAAGATTTTTTACAGATAATAACAGAAATCGAGATGGGTATTCCACAAACGTGTTTAGTAAGGCTGAACATGATTATCTAAAAGCTGAAGCTCAACTTTTAAATGGAGATGCTTCTTCAAGTGCAAATACTATTAATAATTCACCAGGAAGAATTTCAAGTGGACTACCTGCTGTAACTGCACTATCTGCTCAAAGTGATTTACTTTATGAATATTCTATTGAACTTCACCTAAATGGAACAATTGGAACAAACTATTTTTTTATGAGAAGACATAATTTGTTGCAAGAAGGCACGCCCCTACATTTTCCTGTTCCAGCGGATGAATTAGAAATATCTGGAATTGACCCATATACATTTGGTTCTGTATCTGGAAATGCTTCAGCAAATGGTCCTGGTTGGAAATAAATTTTTTAATTTTTTACATTTTTATTTTAAAAGCTTCTTATTTCTGTATTTTTTAACTTCTTCGTGTGGCAACGATTTAGATAAAATAAACAACCCACAGGTTGTAATCAAATATGACTCTTTCAATTTTAACAAAATTGAAGAAGATGATTTTTTTATCATTGATAACATAAAATTTATTCATAAAAAATATCATACAAATGATATTTCTGATAATAGTTATATATTACCCACTCCAAATTTCATTATAAAGAAAGTTGAGGGAAAAAATTTTTATGAAAAAACCAATCCAATTGAACTATCTTTTAAAATTTATGAAATATTAATTAAAAAGGATTATGAAATTTCCGATATTAAAAACATTCAAATTAATGGAGAATTGAAAATTAAAAGAATCGACAATAAAAAAATTAGCATAAAAATAAATAAACACTATCCTCTGATTATAAATGAAAAATAACTCATCTCTTATTTATGGAATTAATTCTATTAAAGAAGCAATAAAAACCAATGAAAATTTTTATAAAGTTTGGATTTCAAATGAAATTAATTCAAAAAAAATTAATGAACTAAAAGAAATTTTTAAAAGTAAAAATATTTCATTTAAACTTGTTCCTAGTATATGGTTTAATAAATATAGAGATAAGAATCACCAAGGAATTGTTGGATCTATTTCACCAGTTAAATTTTATGATTTGGAAAGTCTAATAGTAAAAAATGAATCATCCATATTTCTACTTTTAGATAATATAACTGATACAAGAAATTTAGGTGCAATTATAAGAACCGCTTCAGCATCAGGTTTATGCAATATTATTATACCAAATTCTGGATGTGCTCCAATTAATTCAGAAACAATCAAGACATCAAGTGGTGGAATTTTTTCAGTGAAAATTAGCAGAGTAAACCATCTTAAAGATGCAATTTTTATATTAAAAAATTATGATATAGAGGTTGTAGCAGCTTCTGAAAAAAGCAATAAAATTTTATTTGAAAATACTTTTAAGGATAAAGTTGCTTTAATAATTGGATCAGAAGATAAAGGCATATCGAAGAGTATTTTAAAACTTTGTAACTATAGTCTAAAAATACCAATGTATGGTAATTTAAAATCATTAAACGTGTCAGTTTCAGCTGGTATTTTTATATATGAAATTTTAAGAAAGGGTAAATTTTAAGTTACTGATTTCTCCAAAAAAATGTTGAAGTAATTATTAATAAGGTAAATAATTCTAACCTACCTAGAAGCATTAAAAATGAAGACCAAACTTTAGCTCCTGTTGGTAGCTCGTTATATGTGAAAGAGGGGCCAAAATCACCAATGGCCGGACCTACATTGCCTAGAGAAGCAGCTGATACTCCAAGTGAAGACATAAAATCAAGTCCAAAATATGCAAAAACAAGTGATCCAAAAGCAAATAATAGTATATACAAAATAAAAAAAGCAGCAATGTTGTATACAATACTTTGATCCAAAAAGGACCCATTAAAACGTGACCTAACAATTGCATTTGGGTGAAGAGCTCTTTTAAATTCTAGTATACCACTTTTAATCATTATTAAATGCCTAACAATTTTGATACCCCCTGAGGTTGAACCTGCGGAGCCTCCTATAAACATTAAACCAAAAAATAGAAGGGTAAGAAATGGAGACCACACAGAAAAGTCTCCTGTAACAAATCCAGTTGTTGTAACAACAGCAATTACTTGGAAAATTGCATGTCTGAGAGAACTTTCAAATTTACCATAAACCTCTGGATGATTAAATGAGGAATCACTTAAATTGACTGAACTTAGAAGAACAGAAAAAACAATTATTACAGAAAAAAAAATTACAAAAAAATATGCTTTAAACTCCTCGTCTTGCAAAAATTTTTTTACTTTCCCAGTAAAGGCAAAATATGTTAGTATAAAGTTAGATCCTGATATAAACATAAAAAAAATAATAATATATTGAACAAGGGGTGAATCATTCCAGAAAGAAATGCTATCATTTTTTGTGGAAAAACCTCCAGTTGCGATTGTACTCATTGAATGATTAATAGCATCGAAAAAACCCATACCTGCAATTCTCAAAAGAATTGTTTCTGTTACAGTAAGACCTAAATAAATCATCCACAACCTTTTTGCAGTATCAGTAATTCTTGGATTTAATTTGTCACTACTTATTCCAGGCGATTCAGCAGCAAATAATTGCATACCTCCAACTCCTAAAAGGGGTAAAATTGCTATTGTTAGAACAATAATTCCCATACCTCCTATCCAATGGGTTAAACTTCTCCAAAAAATTATACCCTCAGGAAGTGCTTCAATATCATCTAAAATTGTTGCACCAGTTGCTGTGTAACCCGAAGTAGTTTCAAAAAAAGCTCTCGAAAATTCGTTAATTGATCCAGTTGCTATGTAAGGAATCATACCTGACAAAGACATTAATAACCAACCCAAAGAAACTATCACATAACCCTCTCTCTTTTGAATTTGTTTGGAGTATTTTTTTGTGGCAAACATCAAAATTAAACCAAATATAAATACTGAAATTGAGGAATAAAATATTTCTAAATAAACTCCATCATCAAAAATTAAACTAACAATCGAAGCAATCATCATAAATCCAGAGTTTATGGTTAATAATACTCCCATCAAATAAACAACAATCTGTAAATTAATATTATTCATGTTCATGAAAATAAGGTTTCTACTTTATTTATTGCTCTTGGTAAACAACAAATAACAACCCTATCATTTTCCACAATTTTATAATCACCTAAGACAATTAAACCCCTGCCATCTTTTATAACCCCACCAATTATTGAAGACCTAGGTAATTCAATATCTTTAATTTTCATTCCATTCACTTGTGAATCTGATTTTACAACAAACTCTAATATTTCAGCATTAAAATTATTTAGTCTTGTAACATCGACAACTTCACCTTTTCTTATATATCTAAAAATCTCATTTGCTGTTAGTAATTTTTTATTTATTATTGTATCAATTCCAATTGAATGGGATAATTGGAAGTAATCATTATTTTCAACCAACGCTATAGTTTTTTTTACATTTTTTGACTTTGCCATTAAACAAGCCATAATATTTGTTTCAGAATTCTGAGTTAAAGAAATAAAAGCGTCCATTGATTCAATATTTTCCTCCTCTAATAAATCAACACTTCTCCCATCACCATGAATTACCATTAATTCTGGTAATTGATCAGAGATATTCAAAGCTTTAATTTTATTTTGTTCAACTAACTTAACCTTAATATTATTGTCAATCAGATCTCTAGCTGCATTAAATCCTAATATTCCACCACCTAAAATCATAACATTTTTAATTAATTCTTTTATTTTTCCTGTTAACTCACATATTTCGGAAACTCCTTCTTTTAGGGTTATAAAATAAACTTGATCACCTGACTGAAACTCACTATCTCCTCTTGGAATAATAGTATAATCAGTTCCTTCTCTTTGTATACCTATTGGCATAAAATGCAAATCAGGGTAAATTGAAGCGGCTTCCTTAACTGTTTTTCCTACAAATGGTACAGTTTCATCTAACTTGGTTCCTACTAAAGTTAGTTCCCCATCCTCAAATTCGTGACTATCACTAAAAGCAGACTGATCTAATAACTGTAAAATTTCATCAGCAGCAAGAGCTGAGGGAGAAATAAGTTCGTCAATACCGATTTCTTCGAAATTCATTTCTGACTTTTTTTCAATAAACTCAATATTTGAAATTCTTGCAATAGTTCTTTTAGATCCTAATTTTTTTGCTATGCAACAAGAGGTAATATTTGTTGTTTCATCACCAGTTACAGCAATAAATAAGTCTGAGTTAGAAATATTCGCTCTTTTTAGTACTGAATACGAATAACTATTACCCTTAATGACTTTAATATCAAGTTGGCTCTCGGCATAATTGAGCTTATCCTTATTTAAATCAATCAATGTTATATCTAAAGACTCAAGTGAAAGAAGTTCAGCTAAATGAAAACCAACTTCACCAGATCCAGCAATAATTATTTTCATAAATATATTTTTGAAAACATTGACAAAGATATATAAGTTTAAATTATTAATATTTAATTAGTCAATAATTTAAATTTACAGTCTTTTTATAATAATTTTTAAAAAAAAAGGTTTTATAATAAATTAATCCTTCATAAAGAGTAAATGAAATTTTTAATAATTATGTGTTTTCTTTTAAAATATATTTCTGCTTTCAGTCAATATCCTTTTGTTAGAGAGAAAATTGAAAATTTACCAAACTTTGATAAAAAAATATTACACTATGGATATTTTGTAGGTTTAAATGATTATGATTTTAAATTTGAGTATTCAGATAATTACTATACAGCAAAGAGTCTAAATGATATTGAAATTGAGAGAAGTAAAGGTTTTAACGTTGGATTAATTGGGGATTTAAGAATAAATGATTTTTTTAACTTAAGATTTGAACCAGGATTATATGCAAATCAAAGAAAACTATTATATCCTGACCAAGATGGTTTAAATAATGATAATGATAAAATTAGAGAGATAAAGTCTACATATATTCATCTTCCACTTCTTATTAAATTTAGTTCAATAAGAATTAATAATTTTAAGCCTTATGTAGTTGGAGGTATTTCATCATCTTTAAATCTATCAAGTAATGAGAAAAATAATGATGACAACTCAAATAATGTGTTTAGGATGAAAACAAATAGTTTTTACTACGAGGTTGGTTTTGGAATTGATTTTTACTTAACATATTTTAAATTTTCGCCATCAATCAGGGGGGTTTTTTCAATAAAAAATGAATTAATAAACGATAATGATGAAAATAGTCCTTGGACAAGCAACATTGAGAACCTTTACAGCAGAGGATTGCTAATTAATTTCACCTTTGAATAGTAAATATTATTTAAAAAATTCACTAAGAATTATTGAAACTGCTGAATTTATATTCAAACTTTCTGGATATCTACTATTATTATATCTTGGTATAGTAATTCTATTTTCAATAAATTTTGATATATCGCTTGAAATTCCATTTGATTCACTTCCAATTACAATAATTGAATTTTTATCAAAATCTGTCGAATATATTGAATTAGAATTGTCTAAAAATGCACCATAAATTTTTCTGTCACTCTTTTTTAAGATGTCTAAAATATTAAAATAATGACAACTAACCCTTGATATTGAACCCATTGATGACTGAATTACCTTGGGGTTATAACAATCGACAGTATTATTAGAACATAAAATAGACTTTACATTAAACCAATCGCATAGCCTTATTATAGATCCCAAATTTCCGGGATCTGAAATGTTATCAAGACATAAAATTAATTCTCCAAAATTATTTTCTTTATTCTTTGGTATTCTAAACACCCCTAATATTTTTGAGGGATTTTTTAAAAATGAAATTCTTTTCATTTGAAATTCACTGATGATTTTAGAATTTATTTTTTCAAAATTTATAGTAGAATAAATCTCTTCAATAATAATTTTAGAATGATACAACTCATTTACTATTTTGTATCCCTCTGCAATAAAAAGAGAAAATTTATCTCTATATTTTTTAAATTTTAATGATTTGATTCTTTTAAGCTCATTATTAGTTATCATAAATGATGTATTTTTATATTTGATTTAAATAATGTTGCAGATATTTCAAATTAAATTATTAACAAGTTTTTTGTTCTGTTTATTTATTACACAATGCAGTACTACTAAAAAGCTTCCTACTGGACAAAAACTTTTATCCAAACAAATTATTGTTGAAGATAATCAAAAAATAAACCCTAATAAGCTAAATGATCTTTTGAGCAACAATCCTAATAAAAAAATTTTTGGATTACCTGTAAAATTGTATCTGAACAATTTAGTGAATCAAAATCAGGATAGTTTATTTGATATATGGATTGATAAAAATCCAAAAAAAAATAAAATTTTAAATAAAATTTTTTCAAAAAAACAAATAAATCAATTAAAAAAGTATAGAGTTTCAATAAATAATTGGTTAAAAACAAATAGTGAAGCCCCAACTATTATGGATTCAACTGCAATTAAAAAAAATATAAATAGAATGAATCAATATTATAATAACCTTGGGTATTTTGATAATAAAACCTCCTATTTAGTTGAAAACATAAGTGATACAAAATCTAAAGTTACCTACCAGATTTTTAAAGGTAATCAGTATAGAATAGATTCTGTAAAAACTAAAATAGAATCAAAAACTATAGAAGAAATTTACAATAATCACTTCAACGAAAGTTTCCTCAAACCTAATGATTTTTTTAGTGTCCAAAGTTTAAGTGATGAAAGAGATAGATTATTAAAATTATTCAGAAATAATGGAATTTTTGATTTTGAACAAAGTAGTATTAGATTTAAGGTTTTTTTAGATAGTATCAAGAGCAAAAAAACCATACCGATTGATGTTGAAATAAGTGATCAAAAAAAAAGATTGAAAGATTCTTTAGTTACAATTCCATATTCGGTTAGAAAAATAAATAACGTAAATGTATTGATTAGAGATCCGGATAATTATAATGATATCTTTTCTGATACTTTAAAATTTAATAACATTAATATTTTATCATCCGGTAAATTGAACTATAAACCTCAGGTTATATCTGACTTTTTAACACTTAAACAAGGAGATACATATAGTGAACAAGAAAGATCAAATACCTTTAAATATTTTTCTGAACTTAAAAATTTTAAATATCCAATTATTGACTTAAAGGAAGATGAAATCGATAGTCTGAGGTTAAATATCGATCTTGATCTAACACCTATGGAAAAATATTCTTTAGGTTTGGACCTTGATCTTTCTCACTCAAATATTGAAGATTTTGGGATTGGTCTTGGAGCATCTATTATATCCCGTAATATTTTTAAGAGAGCAGATTTTTTTGAGTTTGTAGTTAAAGGAAGTGTTGGGTCATCAAAAAATGTCACAACAAGTAATGATTTCTTTAATCTTATTGAATTTGGTTCTGACATTAATTTAAATATTCCAAAAATTATTTTTCCTTTTAATGTAAATTCAATAATACCAAGATCAAGTTCTCCCAGAACAAAAATTGTCATAGGTACTTCAATTCAGGAAAATGTTGGACTTGATCGTCAAAATTTTTCAAGTAAAATTGAATATGAGTGGACACCTAAACCAAAGTTCAATATCAATTTCAAATTACTTGATTTTGAATTTATAAAGAACAGAGCAGTAAATAATTATTTCTATGTATATAGAAATTCTTATGATAGATTAAATTTTATATCAAAGTCTATAAATTTTGAAAGTGATTACTTAGACAATAATCGTAACCTCTTAATTCCAATAGGAACAAATTTTTTTATTGATGAGGTAAAGAAAAACAACACTAGTATTTTTAATGGAAGTGCAAATTATCAAAATATCATGGACATAGATGCAAGAAAGAAAAGATTAACATCTGACAATTTCATTTTTGGATCATCAATATCATTTACAAAAAATACTCAGGAAAATATTTTTGATGAAGATTTTTCTCAATATAAATTTAAATTTGAGTGGGTTGGTAATTTAATAAATAGATTAATCAAAAGAAAAAATAATGATAATTTAAAGGAGATTTATGATGTTATCCCATCCCAATTTATTAAGTCTGAAGTTAACTATATTAAACATTGGAGAATTAGCAAAGATAATGTTTTGGCATTTAGATATTTTTCTGGTATTGCAATCCCATACGGCAACTCAGATAACATTCCTTTCACAAGATCTTATTTCGGTGGAGGATCAAACGACAATAGAGCGTGGAGAGTTTATAAACTAGGGCCAGGAAGTAGTAAAAATGAAAATGAGTTTAACGAAGCTAATTTGAAAATTGCATTCAATATTGAGTACAGATTTCCAATTTTAGGTTCAGTTAAAGGTGCTCTTTTTATAGATTTTGGTAACATTTGGAATGTATTGGACAATGTTAATGATGAAAAAATGAAATTTAATGGTTTAAAAGATCTAAACGAAATTGCAATCGGATCTGGCTTTGGAATAAGATATGATTTTAATTTCTTTATTTTTAGATTGGACACTGGTTTTAAAACATATGATCCATCATTAGAAGTTTCAGATAGATGGTTTAAAAACACTTCTTTAAGAAAAGCAGTTTTTAATATTGGAATTAATTACCCATTTTAAACTAATTTCCTATTTTTGAAGATATTTATTTAAAAATGGCAATACCAAAAGGGGTCATAACAGGAAGAGATGTTCAAAAGGTATATCAACTAGCTAAAGAGAAAGGATTTGCTCTTCCAGCTGTTAACGTAACTGGGAACAATACCATTAATTGTGTGCTAGAAACCTCATCAAAGTTAAATAGTCCTGTAATAATACAATTTTCCAATGGTGGGTCACAATTCAACGCTGGAAAAGGTTTAAATAATCAAAATCATAACTCTGCTATTCTTGGTGCAATTTCTGGAGCACATCATATTCACAAACTTGCATCTTCGTATGGCGCTAGTGTAATTATACATACTGACCATTGCTCTAAAAATCTTTTGCCTTGGATTGATGGCCTATTAGATGAAAATGAAAAATTCTTTTCTGAAAATGGGAAATCTTTATTTAGCTCTCACATGATTGATTTATCTGAAGAACCCATTGATGAAAATATTAATATTTGCAAAGAATATTTAACTAGAATGAAAAAAATGAACATGACACTTGAAATTGAACTAGGTGTTACCGGTGGAGAAGAGGATGGTGTTGACAATACTGACATTGATCAAAATAAATTATATACTCAGCCCGATGAGGTTAGCTATGCTTACTCAGAATTAATTAAAATAAGCGATCAATTTATAATTGCTGCAGCATTTGGAAATGTTCACGGAGTTTATAAACCGGGTAATGTTAAACTAACTCCAAAAATTTTAAAAAATTCACAAGAACATGTTTCAAATAAGTTTGAATTAGGTAAAAATCCAATTGACTTTGTTTTTCATGGTGGATCAGGATCTTCAATTTCTGAAATAAGAGAGGCTATAGGTTATGGAGTTGTTAAAATGAATATTGATACTGATCTTCAATTTGCTTTTACTGAAGGTGTTAGAGACTATGTAGTCAAAAATATTGAGTTTTTGAAAACACAAATTGGAAATCCATATGGTTTATCTGAACCAAATAAGAAATTTTATGATCCAAGAAAATGGTTAAGAATAGCAGAAGAATCATTCAATAATAGACTTATTAAGGCATTTGAGGATCTAAATAATGTTAATACTTTAAATTAAAAATTGTGAGTTGGTTCAAAAGAAGTGTTAAAGGTATTTTAACAAAAACTAATGAGAAGAAAGATATACCCAAAGGTTTATGGTACAAAACACCAACTGGAAAAATAGTAGAAAGAAAAGAATTAGCTGAAAATTTTTACGTAAGCCCTGAGGATGAGTATCATGTTAGAATTGGAAGTAAAGAATATTTTGAAATATTATTTGACGACAATCATTTCAAAGAATTCAATACTAATTTGAAATCTAAAGATTTTTTAAATTTTTCTGATTCCAAAAAATATAAAGACAGACTTAAAGAATCAAAAAAAAATACATCTTTAGATGATGCAATAAGAACCGCTATTGGTAAATCAAAAGGTCAGCAACTAATAGTAGCTTGCATGGATTTTAGTTTTATTGGTGGTTCAATAGGCTCTGTAGTAGGAGAAAAAATTGCTTTAGCAATTAACCTTGCAATTGAAAAAAGAATACCAATTCTTATTATTTCCAAATCAGGTGGGGCTAGAATGATGGAAGGAGCACATTCTTTAATGCAATTAGCCAAAACGAGTGCTAAGTTAGCTGAATTATCAGAAAAATCTATTCCATACATATCACTTTGCACTGACCCAACAACTGGAGGTGCTACTGCTTCTTTTGCTATGCTTGGTGATATAAATATTTCTGAACCTGGTGCTCTAATTGGATTTGCAGGACCCAGAGTTATAAAAGATACAACTGGAAAAGACCTTCCTGATGGTTTTCAAAAAAGTGAATTTTTACTAGAAAATGGTTTTCTTGACTTTATTAGTCATAGAAGAGATTTAAAGGACAAAATCAATTTATACATTGATTTAATTTTAAATAAAAATATTAGATCTTAATAAAAGAAAAAATTAAAGTGTATATTTGCGAAGTTTTATATTTAATATAGATTTTTAATGTATTTAACTAAAGAAATTAAAGAAAAGTTGTTTGTCAAGCATGGAAAATCCATAACCGATTCTGGTTCTGCTGAGGTACAAATCGCTCTTTTTTCTTTAAGGATTAATCATCTATCTGAGCATTTGAAAACCAACAAAAAAGATTTTAATACTGAAAGATCTCTTGTCAAACTTGTTGGTAAAAGAAGAAGCTTACTAAATTACTTAAAAGCAAAAGATATTTTACGATACAGATCAATTGTAAAGGTTTTAGGTTTAAGAAAGTAATTTTATTAATATTATCAATTGGTTTACCATAACAACAACTATCGTCACCATTGTTAATTTTTAATAAATAAATATGATTCCAAAAACGTACCAAGAAAATATTACTCTACCTGACGGTAGAAAGATTTCAATTGAAACTGGAAAATTAGCTAAACAAGCTCACGGTTCAGTAGTTGTAAAAATGGGAAAAGCAATGCTTCTTTGCACTGTAGTCTCAAATTATGAATCATCTGATGTTGATTTTTTACCTCTTACAGTTGATTACAGAGAAAAATTTTCTTCCGCTGGTAAATTTCCCGGAGGATTTTTTAAACGTGAAGCAAGACCTAGTGACAACGAAATCCTAACCATGAGGATTGTGGACAGAGTTTTAAGACCTTTATTTCCAAAGGACTACCATTCAGAAGTTCAAATTATGATTCAGTTAATTTCAAATGATAATGAAGTAATGCCTGACTCTCTTGCAGGATTAGCTGCATCATGCGCTATTTACCTAAGTGATATTCCCTTTGAGTCTCCAATATCAGAGGTTAGGGTTGCTAGAATTAATCAGAACTTCGTCATTAATCCTAGTAGAGACCAACTAAATGAATCTGATATTGATTTAGTTGTTGGAGCATCTGAAAGTTCGATAATTATGGTTGAAGGTGAAATGGATGAATGTAGTGAGGAAGAAATGATTGAAGCTATAATGTTTGCTCACGAATCAATCAAATCCCAAATTGAGTCACAAAAAAAATTATTAAAAGCAATTGGTGAGAAAAATACAAGAGAATATGATAAAACTGAAGAAGATGACAAATTACTAGAGTTAATTGAAAAAAAGACATCAAACGAGTTTTACGAGATTGGAAAAATGGGATTAAAAAAAGACGAAAGATCAAGTAAATTCAGCGAAGTTAAAACAAAACTAATTGATTCTTTTGAAGAAGATGAGATTGAAGCACGTGGACATTTGATAAAAAAATATACTGATTTATCCTTAAAAAAATCAATCCGAAAATTAGTTATTGAGGAAGGAATTAGATTAGACGGAAGAAAAACAGATGAAATTAGGCCAATATGGTGTGAAGTTGATTTTTTACCTTCTACTCATGGTTCGTCCGTTTTTACTAGAGGCGAAACACAATCTCTAGCGTCTTTGACATTAGGAACTTCTAAGGAATCTAACAAAATTGATTTACCATCTTACGAAGGCGAAGAATCTTTTTACTTACATTACAATTTTCCCCCATTTAGTACTGGTGAGGCTAGACCTTTGAGAGGTACTTCAAGAAGAGAAATTGGTCATGGAAATTTAGCTCAAAGGAGTCTAAAAAAAATGATTCCTAGCGATTGTCCTTATACTATTAGAATTGTTAGCGAAATTTTAGAATCTAATGGATCATCGTCTATGGCATCTGTTTGCTCAGGTACTTTGGCATTAATGGATGCGGGTATAAAAATAAAAAGACCTGTTTCAGGGATTGCTATGGGACTAATCACTGACAAAGATAAATATGCTGTTTTATCTGATATTTTGGGAGATGAAGATCATTTAGGTGATATGGATTTTAAAATTACTGGAACATCTGAAGGAATTACCTCATGTCAAATGGATATAAAAATTAAAGGATTATCATATGAAATACTATCTAAAGCTCTTAATCAGGCTAAAATAGGAAGATTAAAAATATTAGATGAAATGTTAAAAACTATATCTACTCCAAATAATGATGTCAAAGCTCATGCTCCCAAAATAATTGTCAGAAAAATTCCAAATGAATTTATTGGACCATTTATTGGTCCTGGCGGTAAGGTTATTCAAGAGTTACAAAAGGAAACTGAATGTACGATTGTAATTAATGAAGATGCTGAAACTGAAGAGGGTATTGTTGAAATATTAGGAACTAATGAAATTGGAATTCAAAAAGTTTTATCTAAAATTGATGCTCTTACATTTAAGCCTGAAAAAAATAATATATACAGTGTCAAAGTTATCAAAATTTTAGATTTTGGAGCTGTAGTAGAATATGTTGATGCTCCTGGAAATGAGGTTTTATTGCATATTAGTGAAATTGCTTGGGAAAGAACTAAAAATGTCACAGACGAAGTTAACATTGGTGATATTTTTGATATTAAATACTTTGGATTTGACCCCAGAACAAAAAAAGAAAAAATTTCCAGAAAAGCCTTAATTGAAAAAAGTAATTAATTGAAACATTTTGGTAAAACATCCGTATAAGAAATAAATTTAAAACATGAGACAATTAAAGATTACAAAACAAGTTACAAACAGAGAAACTGCTTCTTTAGATAAATACTTGCAAGAAATAGGAAAAGTTGATCTAATTACTGCTGAAGAAGAAGTTGAATTAGCCCAAAGAATAAAAAACGGTGACCAAATTGCTCTTGAAAAACTAACAAAAGCTAATCTCAGATTCGTCGTTTCTGTTGCTAAACAATATCAAAATCAGGGATTGACTCTTCCCGATTTAATCAATGAGGGGAATTTGGGACTGATTAAAGCTGCTCAAAGATTTGATGAAACTAGGGGTTTTAAATTTATTTCTTATGCTGTCTGGTGGATTAGGCAATCTATTTTACAAGCCTTGGCTGAACAATCTAGAATAGTTAGACTTCCTTTAAATAAAATTGGTTCTATTAACAAGATTAATAAAACATATGCTTTCTTAGAGCAAGCTCACGAGAGGCAACCATCTGCTGAAGAAATAGCAAAAGAACTAGATATGACAATAAATGATGTTAAAGAATCGTTGAAAAATTCTGGAAGACACGTATCAATGGACGCACCATTAGTTGAAGGAGAAGATTCTAACCTTTATGACGTCTTAAATAGTGGTGAATCTCCTAATCCTGACAGAAGTCTTCTTCATGAATCTTTAAAAACTGAGATTGAAAGAGCTCTTGAAACTTTAACTCCTAGAGAGGCTGATGTTGTAAGATTATATTTTGGCCTTGGTGAACAACATGCCATGACATTAGAAGAAATAGGTGAAACCTTTGATTTAACTAGAGAAAGAGTTAGGCAAATTAAGGAAAAAGCAATTAGACGTTTAAAACATACCTCAAGAAGTAAAATTTTAAAAACTTATTTAGGATAATTTTTGAAATTTAAAAATAAATGATTCCAAAAGTAGCTCCATCAATTCTTTCTGCAGATTTTGGTAACTTAAATAAAGAAATACAATTAATTAATAAAAGTAGTGCTTATTCAATACATGTTGATGTAATGGACGGAGTATTTGTTCCTAATATTTCATTTGGACAACCAATTGTAAAAACTTTAAGTTTAATTTCTAATAAACCTCTTGATATTCACTTAATGATTGTTGATCCTTTAAAGTTTATTGACGAATTTATCTTTGATAATACTCTAAATATCACTGTTCACTATGAATCAACAAACAAGGTTGAAGAAACTATAAATTATATAAAATCAAAAAATATCAAATCTGGTTTAGCAATTAAACCCAATACTGACATTTATGAAATTGAATCACATATTAGAAATGTAGACATTATATGTTTAATGTCAGTAAATCCAGGTTTTAGTGGGCAAAATTTCATTGAAAATACATATACTAGATTAAAACAATTAAAAAAACTGATTGAAAAACAAAAATTATCAACTTTAATTCAAATTGATGGAGGAGTAAATAATACTAACGCAAAAAAGCTTTTTGATTTGGGAGCAGATATCCTAGTATCCGGTAGCTATATATTTAAATCCACAAATCCAAATACAGAGATTGAATATTTAAACAATTTGTCTAGAAACTAGTTTTAAATTCTACCCTCCTATTTTTAGCTCTTCCAATTGGAGAATTATTATCATATCTTGGTTTCGTTTCACCCTTACCAACAGCCTCTAGTCTTGATTTATTCACACCTAGGCTTATTAGATACTTAACAACAGCTTCTGCCCTTTTTTGGGATAATTTAAGATTATATTCATCGTCTCCATCACTAGATGTATGACCCTCAATAATAAGTTTTCCTTTTGGATATTCATCTAATAATTTTTTGATTTGCTTAAGTATATTTATCGTTTTTATTCCTAAAATCCTATCACTAGATGCTGCAAAATTTATAGATGAACCATAAGTGTTTAAAACCTCAATTATTTCACTTGAAACCTCAGGACAACCTTCATTTTGAATACTGCCAACTATTTCAGGACATTTGTCATCAGTATCCATTACTCCATCACCATCAGAATCTTTATTTGGACAACCATTAGTTTCAGGAAATCCTTTTTCTTCAGGACATTCATCATTTTTATCAATTATGCTATCACCATCGCTGTCAGGACAACCATTTAGTTCAAGTGGACCTGCATTGTTTGGACATTCGTCATTGTTATCTGATATTTGATCACCATCTGAATCAGGGCAACCGTTCATTTCAGACGGACCAGCTTTCTTTGGACATTTATCATTTTTATCAATAATACCATCACCGTCGGTATCAGGACAACCAGCAAATTCTTTTAGTCCTGGCGTATCAGGACATTCGTCTTTTTTATCTTTAATTTTATCACCATCTGAATCATTAGTTCCTGGCTTAAAAGATAAACCAACGACATGTTGAAAATGCTTATAAGATTTTAATTCATCAGCATACCTGTAGGATGAACTTAAATCAATAGAAAATTTTTCAGACAAACTGATATCAAAACCAAGTCCACCAAATGGTGTTTCTGAAACATCAAAGGATGGAAATGGTCCTTTTTTATTATCTGCACCATCATCAAAACTTGAAAAACCATATCCTCCAAATATGTAAGGTTTTATGGAGCCAGAGGTGGATATTGTATATTTTAAAAATCCATCAAGAGAATAATAAGCTAAATCACTAGGAAAACTTTCACCTTTAATATTATTCATAGAAATTTGACCACCAAATGAGAAATTTCCGAATAAAAGTCTTGATATAGATAAACTTGGTCCACCAATTGATAAGTCACTTTTGACGTTATCTGAATCAATATTTACAAAATTTCCACCAACTTTGATTTCCCAGGGTTTCAATGAGGTTTGAGAATAAGATGTTGTATAAAAAACAAAAATTGTTAAAAAAATAAGGTTTAATTTAGGAAATAGCGACATTTAGTATAATTTTTTTTAAAATTATTGAAATTTAACAAAAAAATCTGAAGTTGACTTTTAACTTATCAACAAATCTATTTTAAATTTTTTTACTTTTGTTTTAATTAATTGCTATTAAATTAAATTTTGTAACATGATAAGAGAAAAAACCACAAGTTTTTCAAACTTAAATAAATATGGTTATCTAAATTTGCCTGTTCCAAATAGAGAAAATATTGTTGAAGAAATTATAGAGCTAAAAAAAGAAAAAAACGCAACTATATTAGCACATTTTTATCAGAATAAAGAAATTCAAGATTTAGCGGATTTTCTTGGCGATAGTCTATATCTGTCTCAGGTTGCATCGAAAGTCCAATCGAAAATGATTGTATTTGCCGGTGTACACTTTATGGCTGAGACTGCAAAAATAATTAATCCAGTAAAAAAGGTAGTTTTACCAGATCTTAAAGCAGGATGCTCGTTAGCTGACTCCTGTCCTCCAGAAGATTTCAAAAAATTTATTTCAAACATAAATAATCCATATGTAGTTACATATATCAATTGCTCAGCAGAAATAAAAGCCCTTAGTGACATTGTATGTACCTCATCTAATGCTGAAAAAGTAATAGCATCAATTCCTGAAAATAAAAATATAATTTTTGCTCCTGATAAAAATCTTGGAAATTATCTCATTAAAAAAACTGGTAGAAAAATGACTCTATGGAATGGGTCTTGTATAGTTCACGAAGCTTTTTCTTTTGAAAAAATACTAAAACTTTTCAAAGAAAATCCAAAGGCTAAATTTATTGCTCATCCAGAAAGTGAATCACATATTCTTGAAATTGCCAATTTTATTGGCAGTACATCAGCTTTACTTAAATATGTTAATGAATCTAGTTCATCAACTTTTATTATTGCTACTGAGGCTGGAATAATTCATCAAATGAGAAAAAGGTCACCCAATAAAAATTTTATTCCTGCACCAATTAATGATGAAAAGTGTTTATGTAGTGAGTGTGCTTTTATGAAGTTAAATACTCTTGAAAAATTATATTTGTGCCTAAAACACGAGTTACCAGAAATCAAATTGTCAACTCATTTGATAAATTCAGCAAGAAAACCTATAAAAAAAATGTTATCATTAACTTAATATGATTACTAATGTACTAGTTATTGGAACTGGTATATCCGGTTTAACGTATGCTATCAAATTAGCATTAATATCTCCTGAGACTAATATAGTTTTAATTTGTAAAAAAGATTTAATGGAAGGTAACACTAAATATGCTCAAGGCGGGATTGCAGTTGTATCAAACTTTAAAAATGATTCTTTTGAGAAACATATAAATGATACTATGGTTGCTGGAGACTTTAAATGTAAAAAATCTATAGTTGAATTTGTTATAAAAGAGGGTGTGAAAAGACTTGAAGAACTCATAAGTTGGGGGGCTGAATTTGATAAAAATTTAAATAATCAATTGGATTTGATGAAAGAAGGAGGCCATTCAACTAAAAGAATTGTCCATCATAAAGATAATTCTGGATTTGAGATTCAAAGAGCATTGATTAAAAAAATAAAAAAGTTTAAGAATATTAAATATTTAGAAAACCATCTACTAGTTGACTTAATTACTGACCATCACATTGGAAAAAAACCTAAAACATGCTATGGAGCTTATGTAATGTCTATAGTAGATAAACAAATCATTAAAATAAATTCAGAAATAACTGTTTTATCGACTGGTGGTGCAGGTGAAATTTTTGAATTCACAACTAATCCTAAAGGAGCAACTGGTGACGGATTAGGGGCTGCTTACAGAGCAAAAATTAATATAAAAAATTTACCTTACGTTCAATTTCATCCTACTGCGCTACAAAAAAAAGTTAATGGGGAAACTTTTTTAATAACTGAAGCAATACGAGGAAAGGGAGCGAAGCTTACAAATAAAAAAGGAGAAAGATTCATGCTTAATTATGACAAAAGAGGTGAATTAGCTTCAAGAGATATTGTTGCTAGAGCAATCGCAAATGAAATGTTAAAAGAAAATTTTGAATACATGTATTTAGATGCAACTGAAATTGATACATATACTCTTAAAAAAAATTTTCCAACAATTCTAAAAAAATGTAATGAAGTTGGAATTGATCCTTTGACCGATAAAATACCAATAGTGCCAGCAGCTCATTATTTTTGTGGTGGTATTGATGTTGACGAATATAGCAGAACAAATTTTGATAGACTTTATGCAATTGGTGAATGCAGTCATACTGGGTTGCATGGTTCGAATAGATTAGCTTCAAATTCATTGCTTGAGTCAATAGTATTTTCGCACAGGGCTGCTGTTGACAGTCTAAAAAAATTAAATAAATCAAGATTAAATTTTAATTTTTTTAAATTGATTCCCGAGTGGAATGGTAAAAATTCAATATCAAACAATGAATTAAAGATAATTAATAAACTAAGACTTAATCTACAAAAGATAATGAGTTCTAAGGTTGGAATTTTTAAAACAGTTGACTCTCTTCTAGATGCAGAAATAGAACTCAAATCTCTTTATTATGAAATGTTAGAACTTTACAACAAAAAGAAGCTTACTCCACAGTTGTGTGAATTAAGAAATTTAGTAAGTATTTCTTACCTAATGATTAAACAGTCTATTGAAATAAAGCATAATTCAGGAGTATACTATAATCACGACTATGCAAAGTGAATTTTATTTAAAATATAAAAAAAATATTGACTCTTTTATTAATAACGCAATTAATGAAGATATAGGCGAGGGTGATTTTTCTTCTCTATCAAGTATTACAAAAAATAAAATTAACTCTCTTGAATTAATTTCAAATGAAGATTGTACAATTGCAGGATTATCATTGGTAAGATTAATTATCAGAAAGTTTAATAAAAACATAAAATTTATATCAAATTGTAAAGATGGCCAAAAAATAAAAAAAAATTCAAAAATTTTAATTATTACAGGACCTATAATCGACATCTTGTCAATTGAACGATTAATTTTAAATTGCTTACAAAGAATGAGTGGTGTCGCAACCTTAACAAATAATTTAGTAAATAAAGTTTCTCACACAAATTGTAAAATTTTAGATACAAGAAAAACTACTCCTAACTTCAGATATCCAGAGAAATGGGCAGTTAAAATTGGTGGTGCATTTAATCATAGAATGGATTTGTCAGACGAAATTATGATTAAAGACAATCATATTGATTTTTCTAAATCTTTATCATGTGCAATGAATAACGTTTTTTCTTTTAAGAAAAAATATAGAAAAGAAATTCTAGTAGTAGTAGAAGTGAGAAATTATGATGAAATTTATGAGTGTTTGAATTTCAAATGGATTGATAGATTATTATTGGATAATATGTCAATTGAAGAAATAAATAAGTCCATAAAGTTGATTAGTGGAATATTTAAAACTGAAGCATCTGGAAATATTAATGAAAATAATATTAAAGAAATTGCTGACACAGGAGTTGATTATATCTCGATAGGAGCTTTAACTCATTCTTACAAAAACATCGATTTAAGTTTTAGAGTTCAGAAATAGCTTTTTCCTGAAAATCATTAAAATCAAAATCAAAAAATCTAAACTCGGTGTTATTATTATTTATAGAAATAGGAATTCTAATCCTGATTTTTCTCTTATTCTTAAAAGCGTCAATTATAATATCATCCTCTAAATTCATAGTTGAATAATTACTCAGAGAATATGATGATTTGATTTTTTTATACGGTGATTTAGCGTATTCTACTTCAATTGGGCAAATATTTAAACATCTTGGAAATTTAAATTTTTTTTCATCTTTACTTGTATTCTGAATAACCGATCCAATAATTGAGTTTTTGTTTTCTTTTAGAAATTTAAACTTTAGAATTAATGAATATTCGGATTCATCATCTTGATAATTTATAACTTTTGAGTTAGAAAATTTTCCTACAGTGTAAAAATCAATTTTTTTGCTAGATTTTTTAAGATCATAAACCCAATCATTAATAATATATACATCTTCAGATATTTTTTTCACTGAATCATTACTGCAACTTGATAAAAAAAATAAAATGTAAAGCAAAAAAAAATTGATTTTCATATAATACTTATATTTGATACAAAATATAATTTAGTTAAATTTAGATAATTAATTAAAAAAAAAAAAACAATGAATAAAAGAGATTTTCTAAAAAACTCAGCTTTAATTTCTGGTTTATCTGTTTTACCCTCATGGCTTTGGTCTTCAAAACCAAAAAATAAACTTAGAACTGCTCAAGTAGGTGTGGGAGGAATGCAAGGACTATTTGATATCAAAAGTATTGCCTCTCATAAATCTGTTGAAGTTATTGCTTTGTGTGACGTTGATGAAGTTGAATTAAAGACCGCAAAAAAAGTATTTCCAAATGCCAAAACTTTTAAAGATTACAGAAAAATGTTGAACCAAATTGGCGAATCAATTGATGCTATTTCAGTATGTACACCCGACCACTCACATGCACCTATTTCAATTATGGCTATGAAAAAGGGAATACCAGTATATTGTCAAAAACCTTTAACCCATAATGTTTCTGAGTCAAGAGAAATGTTAAGACTAGCTAAAGAAAAAAATTTAGTTACTCAAATGGGTATACAAGTTCATTCATTTTATGATTATAAATTAGCTACTTTTTTAATCCAATCTGGTATCATTGGAAAAGTTAAAAGAGTAAGAGCATGGTGCAACAAAAGTTGGGGTTATGATGGAACTCTTCCAGAGGGTAAAGATGAAATTCCTGTAAGCCTAGACTGGAATTTATGGTTAGGCACTGCTAAGAAAAGACCTTACAAAGAAAAAATTTATCATCCTCATAACTGGAGGAGAGTTGTTGATTTTGGATGTGGAACGTTAGGTGATATGGGTGTTCATATATTTGACACTCCGTACAATGCTTTAAATCTTGATGTCCCATTTACAATAAAAAATATCTGTAGAAATCCAAATGGATTTAGCTTTCCTGAAGCAAACATTGTAAACTACAAATTCCCTGGTACTGAATTTACAACAGATGTTTTAGAGTGGATATGGGAGGATGGAATTAAGGCCCCTAAATATAACAAAGAACTAATATTGCCAAATGATGATAAACTACCTGATATGGGAGCTATGTTCATTGGAGAAAAAGGCAAACTTCTTTTACCACACTTTATGCAATTACCAAAATTAATTGTTAAAGGAAAATATAAAGAGTTGAAACTTAAAAAATACAAAGGAATTGAATCAGTTGGTAAGCCAGTTAGAAATTATGAAACTGAAAGTGTAAAACATTACCACGAATTTGTTGACGCATGCTTAGGTAAAGGTGAAACATCTGCACCATTCTCCTATTCTGCTAGACTTACTGAAACAATCTTGCTAGGTGTAATAGCCAGTAGATTTCCCAACAAAACTTTAAACTGGAACTCGAAAACTGCAAAATTTAAAGAAAGTGAAGTAAATAAATTTTTGGGAGGAAATTATAGAGAATTTTAATTTAATTATTCCGAATTGAATTACTTGAGGGAGCAAAGTAAAGTATATTTTTAAATAAAATCCAATAGTTTGGTTTAAAAGGAATTCTAAGAAAATATCTAACTAAAAAATAAATCCATACTATATAAAAAGTTGTCTTTGAATAATGCTTCCTAATAACATAAAATAATGAAATTTTTAATTCTTTTTTAATTTGAATTGACCTCTTTGTACTACCTCCTTTAAAATGAATGTAGTTTGCTTTTGGAATAAGATATGTTAAAAGTCCTGAGTTTCTCAATCTTATTCCAACATCAGTTTCTTCATAATACAAAAAAATATTTTGGTCAAAACCATTTATTAACCTAAAATATTTTGCTTTAAAAAACATGAAAGAGCCTTCTACGTAATCTACAACTAGAGGTTTGAGGTAAACTTTACTAATTCTTGGAAACTTTTTGGGTGAAATTAATTCAAGAAATTTTCCTCCAAAAAGTAGCTTCATAATTGAAAAAAAATGATTAAAAGATGAAATACTTTTTTTATTTGAGTCATAACCTTGAGGACCACACAGAGCAACTTTAGGATTCTTCTCCATAAAATCAAAAAGAATATTAAAACAATTATTTAATAATAATGTATCATTATTAATAAAAGCTATGTATTTTCCAATAGACTCCTTAGCTCCTATCATATTTCCTCCTCCAAAGCCTAAGTTTGTTTTATTCCTTAAAACTTTAATATTTAGTTTATAAGAATTTTTTTCAATTTTTTGATTTAGAAGCTTGAAGTCACTAATATTAGATCCATTATCTACAACTATAATTTCAAATTCTAAATATTTATCAATAGATAATTCAATAGACTTCAGACAATTTATCGTGAATTCGTGTGAGTTAAAATTTAATATAACTATTGAAATATTTATTTTAGATTTTTTTTTCATCTTGTAAATCAAGGATTATACAAGTTGAAAATTTCTGGCAACCATAAAGTAATTTTAGGAAAAAATGTTATCAGGAATAAAGAGAAAATCATTGAAATTAGCAAAGGAAAAAGTGGTTTGAAAACTTTTTCAATAGTTGTACCAGCAACCCCAACACCTACGAAAAGAACTGAACCAACAGGAGGTGTACAAAGGCCAATACATAAATTTAAAACAAGCATAATTCCAAATTGAATTGGATTAATTCCAATACTTTCTACAATTGGAAGAAAAATTGGAGTAAATATTAAAACTGCTGGTGTTATATCCATGAAGATACCAACAAATAAAATAAACAAATTAATTATAATTAAAATTACAAGTTTATTATCACTTAAATTAACTAAAAAATTACTTAATTCCTGAGGAATATTTTCAAAAGATATAACCCATGACATGGACATTGAAGTAGCAATTAATAACATTACTATAGACGATGTGATAGAAGCCTCCAAGAGTATTTTTGAGAAATCATTAAATTTTATTTCCTTATAAATAAATGCCAATAAAAATGTATATAATACAGCAATCCCTGATGCTTCAGTAGCTGTAAAAAACCCCGAAACAATGCCTCCTATTATTATGAATAGTAAAAAAAGACTAGGAAAAGCAATAACAAATTTTCTAAAAATTAGTAATAATGAGGTTTTAACTGTCGACTTATATCCTTTTGTTTTAGCAATAAAAATTGAAACAATCATCAAAAATATACCAGTTAAAATCCCTGGAATATAACCTGCTAAAAATAAAGCTGCTACCGAAACACCTCCACTTGCTAACGAGTAAACAATTAGTATATTACTGGGTGGGATTACTAATCCAATAGTTGCAGAAGTAATGTTTACTGCCGCACCATACTCTTTGGGATATCCCTCTTTTTCCATTTCAGGACCAATTATACTTCCCATAGCTGAAGCAGAAGCCATTGCAGAACCAGCTATAGCACCCATGAGCATTGAGGAGACAATATTTATCAATGCCAACCCGCCTGGGAGAGCTCCAATAATACTTTTAGCAAAATCAATAAGTCTTTTAGCAATACCTCCATATGTCATAATTTTTCCAGACAAAATGAAAAATGGAATTGCTATCAGAGAAAAACTATCCAAACTTGTTGCCATCTGTTGTGCAATTGTTGTAAGACTTGGTAAAAAAGGGATTGAGAAAATAATTGTTAAAGTAGAGGATATAGCTATTCCCCAAGCAATTGGTGTTCCAATAAACGTTAAAACAAAAAAACTAATAATTAAAATTAAAACAGTCAATATTTCCATTTACATCATTTTAAATTATTACACATTTCATAAAAAATTATTAGTATACCGCTTAATGGTATTACTGAATATACTATTGACATTGATAAGTTTAATGATGGTGAGTATTGATCTAATACAAAAGTTATATAGACAAGATTAAAACCACCCAGAACTAATACATTAAAGGAAAAAATAATTAATATTATAGAAACAAGTTTTTCAATGTTTTTTCTAAGTTTATTTCCCAATTTGCTTTGTAACAAATTAATTGAAACATGTTTCTTTTTACCACTAACATAGGCTGCACCTAAAACTCCTAACCAAATCATTAAAAACCTTGAAAGTTCATCTGTAAATGAACTTGGATTACTAGTAAAATATCTTGTAAAAATCTGATATAATACATTTAATACCATTGCAGATAGTATTAGAACTAAAACTTTTTCAATAAATAAATCTATTTTAATTCTTAATTTTTTCATCCTTAATTCTTGTTATTAGATCGTTAATTTCTTTATCTTTTTTTAATTTATCATACATTGGCAATGAGGCTTTTTTAAATAAATCCTTATCAGGATATATTATCTCTATACCATTATCGATAATAGCCCTCATTGACTCTTCCTCGGATTTTATCCATAATTCTCTTTGAAATGGAATCGAAAGATTAACAGCTTCCTGTAACCATTTTCTTTCATTATTAGTGAGATTATTCCATAAGTTTGTACTTGATAAAATAACATCTGGTATCATATTGTGTTCGTCAACTATATAATACTTGCAAACTTCATAGTGTTTTGACAAATAAAAACTTGGAGTATTATTTTCTGCTGCATCAATAACTCCTTGTTGTAAAGAAGTATATAACTCACCCCATGAAATAGGTGTAGGAGAACCCCCTAAACTTCTTATCATTTCAAATGCAGTATTACTTTCTTGAACTCTAATCTTTAATCCATTAAGATCACTTGGTTTTTCAATTTTTTTTTCTCTACTGTAAAAACTCCTACTACCTGAGTCATAATAACCAAGTCCCTTAAAAAGATATTTTTCTCCTTCTTCAAGTAACTCTTTACCAATTGGACCATCAAGAACTTTAAAATAATGCTCTTTATTTTCAAACAAATAAGGGAGGCCAAAAACTTTCACTTTAGGAGCAAAATTTTCCAAAACTGCAGCAGATACTTTTGTTAAATCTAAACTACCAATTTGAAGTAATTCTAAACATTCTCTTTCAGAACCTAATTGTTGATTAGGATATATCTCTAATTTCATTTTACCAGCTGATAGCTTTAATAATTGATTATTAACCATTATCATAGCTTTATGTACAGAGTGATTAGTGTCTAGGCCATGACCTATTCTAATCAATTTAATATCATTGTTTTGATTACAAGAAAAAAAAAGGAAACAAAAAACAAGTATACTTTTTATACTATTTATAAATTTCAAATTATTTTTCAAAATATTCCTTTGCATTATAAAAACAAATTTTAGAAATGATTTCCCCAATTAAATTCATATCATTAGGTATAAGTCCCTTTTCAATATCTTTTCCAAACATATTGCATAATAGTCTTCTAAAATATTCATGTCTAGGAAAAGACAAAAAACTTCTTGAATCTGTAATCATTCCAATAAAAGTACTTATAATCCCTATATTTGATAAGGTGTTTAAATGATTTGTCATACCCTCAAGTTGATCCAAAAACCACCACCCTGACCCCCATTGTATTTTACCTTTATGTGAACCATCATTAAAGTTACCTATTATGGAGGCAAAAAATGCATTATCAGAAGGATTAGAATTATATAAAATTGTTTTTGCTAATTTTCCATTTGAATCAAGTTTGTCTAAAAATTTTGAAAGATTTGTATCCATTGGATATGAACCAATTGAATCAAATCCAGCATCTTTTCCAATTTTATCTTTCATTCTGGAGTTGTTATTCCGCATAGCTCCCAAGTGAAATTGTTGAACCCATCCATTTTTATTATACAACTCGCTTAAAAAAATTAATATAGAGGTTTGATATTTTAAACTTTCTTCCAAAGAAATTATGTTACCATTTATTCTTTTTTTAAAAATTATTTCAATTTCCCTTTCTTTTATATCTTCAAATGGAATAAAATTTAATCCATGATCTGAAATCCTACAACCACTTTCATGGAAAAAATTAATTCTATTAACTATTGCATTTTTTAAATCTTTTAAATTTTTTATTTCAAAATTTGAAACTAACCCAAAATCATTAATGTATTTAATAAAATCTTTACTTAATATATTAATTAAATTATCTGGTCTAAAGCTGCATCCAACATTTATTCCAAAATTAGATGCTTTAATTTCTTTATGATATAATAAATCATCCAATGGATCGTCAGTTGTACAAATGCTTTTAACATTCATCATCTTTAATAAACCTTTTGTACTAAAAGAATCATAACTGAGTTTTTCTGAAGTTAAATCATATACATAATCAGCACTATTTAAATCCAAAAATTTATTAAATCCAAAATATCTTAAAAGTTCTAAATGAGTCCAATGATATAGTGGATTTCTTATTAGGTCAGGAATTATGGACGACCATTTTTTAAACTTTTCTTTGTCACTGGACTTACCAGTTATATATTTTTCGTCCACACCCATTGTTCTCATAGCTCTCCATTTATAATGATCGTCTTCTAACCAGGCTTCTGAAATATTTTTAAATTTTCTATTATTACAAATGTCTTTAGGAGACAAATGACAGTGATAATCAATTATTGGAAGGTTAATAGCATATTCATGATATAATTTTATCGCAAAATTATTGTCAAGTAAAAAGTTATCATTGATGAAATTAGACATTGGAAAAAAATTAATATTTAAATGTTTTTCCACCTACTATTACTTGTTGTGTTTTTTCATCAAAAGTTGCTTTTAAACCTGTCCTTAAGGCTGCAGTCGTCATTATTGTTGCTATTGAGTGATTATATGCCGCCTCAACAGGACCATTAGTTTCCTTTCTATCTCTAACACATTTCATCCAATTATGAATGTGTAAAGATGTCATATTATCAACTCCAGTATTTGCTGATGTTATAGCTTTACTTTTAAATTCATCAAGTTTGAATTCGTCTAATAAATTTTGCTTCATTCCCATTTTGTTAGCATGGTTTGCCTTTAATCCACCGTTTGGGGTAACTTTATTTGTTTTTAGATTAAGTTCACCTCCATTTGAATAATAAATTTCTTGTATACCTCCAGCAGAATTAGTAAATCTTGAAGAGTATAGCACTTGGAAACCATTGTCACTATCTCCGTAATCAAAAACAGCTGTCATGGTATCAAAGTTTTCTCTGCCATCCTTCCATAAGTATATCCCCCCGTTCCCCACTACACTTCTTGGATGATTAAATCCTGTAAACCAATGAACTGTATCTATTTGATGACACATCCATTGACCAGGTATTCCTGAAGAATAAGGCCAAAATAACCTGTATTCAAGATATTTTCTTGGACTCCATTTTTCAAATGGTCTATTAATTAAATATCTTTTCCAATCTGTATCTTTTTCCTTTATTTCTTTGACCAAACTAGGTAGCCTCCACCTGTCTGGTTGATTAACGTTCCACTTCATTTCTACCATAACCACTTTTCCAAATTTACCAGATTTAATATAATTATTTGCTGCATGATAATTATGACCACTTCTTCTTTGAGAACCAATTTGAAATATGATTTTAGATTTTTTTACAGCACTGAGTCCCAATATTGCATCATCCATTGTCTCAGCAAAAGGTTTTTCAACATAAACATCTTTTTTTGATTCAGCTGCCTCAACTGTGTGAATAGCATGCTGAAAATCAGCTGTCGATATTATTACTGAATCTATCTTATTTTTTTCATACATTTCTTCATTATTTCTCCACTTATCAACTTTTAATCCTGTTTTGGATTTTATAAATTCAGCTCCTTCCAATCTTCTTCTGTTCCAAATATCAGATACACCAACAATTTCAAAGTTTAACTTTTTTGAAAACTGTAAAAATGATGGTATTAATGAATACTTACTTCTGTTTGAAAAACCTACAATCCCAACTCTTATTCTATCGTTTGAGCCAATTATTTTTCTGTAACTTTTTGCACTAAGTCCACTTGAAAATGCTATTCCAGAAGTAGCCAATAATGTTTTTTTAATAAAATTTCTTCTTTTACTATTCATACTAAAATTCTCTAATTTTTATATTTTTAAACGATACTTTGTCACCATGATCCTGAAGTAAAATATTACCACTTTCCCACTTGCCAAAATTATCCCATTTTTCATATTTACTCTTTTCAACTAAAGCTGAAAATGTTTGCGAGTATCTGTCAAATTCAACTACCTTGACATGATTAAGCCAATGCTCAATTTTTCCATTTTTAGATATAATTCTTGCATTGTTCCACTTTCCGATTCCCTTAAAATTTTTACCTCTTAAGCCAGTAGTTTTATTTTCAGCTCTAATTAAATCATAAAGTGAACCAACAGTCCTATTACCATTTTTACCTAATTTTGCATCTGGATGGCTAGAATCGTCCAAGATTTGAAATTCTAAACCAATTGCAGATCCTCCACTTTTATTAATTTCCTCATTTACAAAATACTTAATTCCACTATTTGCACCTTCACTAATGAGAAAATCAAGACTTAATTCAAAGTTAGAATACAATTTTTCAGTTAAAATATCTCCTCCATTTTGAGATTCAAGTCCACTAGAATCCTCAACTGTTAATATTCCATCTTTAATATTCCAACCTTTTTTTGGAAAATATTTTTTAAGATTACCTCTCCATCCCTTTGATGATTTTCCGTCCCAAAGTAGTTTAAATCCATTTTCTTTTTCTAGTTCCGTAAGTTTATTTTCTAAATAACTTATTTCATCGACGCTTTTATCTTCCGGTAATATATATTTTTTAACGTTGGTGTCAATTATTTTAATATTTTTCCACATTACTTTTTTACCATTATCTTTAATGTCATTAATACTATGAATTTGAAAAGCGATAAATCCACTAGAAGTCATTTCGTCAACAAGATTTGCCGTCTGGATACCATTGACAAATGTTTTAATATTATTACCATAAGCCTCAATTCTAAAATGATTCCACTTTCCATTTTTAAATGAATTTTGACTTTTTGGATTTCTTGTTAAGGGATATAACCATTGTCTTCTTGCCTCATCATAAATTCCACCAGCCCATCTTCTTTTTGAGGTCTCAATTTCACATTGATATCCATGAACCCTACCATTGTAATAATCTTTATAACTATTACTTCTAAACTGAACTCCAGAATTGAGACCATCATCAATTTTTACTTCAAATTCAAGTATAAAATCAGAAAAATTTTTTTTTGTAGCTAAAAAAGTATTGGGAGTATTTAATTTAGATGTTCCAATTAGAATTTTATTTTCAATTTGAAATGTTGCATTACCGTTTAATATGATAAATTCTGACAAATCATCATTTTTAAAAAGTTCTTTCCATTTAGTATCCTGAGAATATAAATTATTTACAAATAAACTTAAAAAAAGAAAGTATAAACTTTTAGTAATAATCTTTATCATGAATTAAATAATAATAATGACTTATGAATTTAATAAAAGTTTTTTTAATATTGTTTATATATATTTTAAAGATTAAATGATTTGTATCAATTAAAGAACAAAGTAATTGTAGTTTCTGGATCAACCGGAGTGCTTGGCAGCTCACTAGTAGACTCTCTAGCTGAAGAAAAAGCATTTTTAATTTTACTTGGTAGAAACAACAAACTTTTACAAAAAAAATTTAATGAACTTAAAGAAAAGACAAAAGCAGAATACTTTGTAGTAGATGTTTTAAATAAGAGTGATCTTGAAAGAGTATCAGGGAAAATTATCAAAAAATATAAAAAAATTGATGTTTTAATTAATGCTGTTGGTGGAAATTTACCTGGTTCAATTATTGAGGAAAATAGTTCAATTTTTGAGCTTGATGAAAATGCTTTTGACGATGTTGTAAATTTGAATTTAAAAGGAACTGTTCTACCTTCTTTAGTATTTGGAAAAGAAATGAGTAAAAATAAATCTGGAGCAATACTTAATTATTCATCAATGGTTACTGATAAAATTTTAACAAAAGTTGTAGGATATTCTGCAGCTAAAGCTGCTATGGAAAATTTTACCAAATGGATGGCAGTAGAAATGTCAAGGAAATTTGATGGTAAAATTAGAGTAAATGCTATTGCTCCCGGTTTCTTTATAAGTAAACAAAACAAAAAACTATTAATCAAAGAAAATGGTAAACTAACTGAAAGAGCAGAGAAAATAATAGCAAAAACACCCATGGGCAGGTTTGGAAAACCAGAAGAACTAAGTGAGGCTGTAAAATTTTTATGTGGTGATGGTGCAAGTTTTATAACAGGTATTGTTTTGCCAATTGACGGAGGATTTAGCTCATTCAGTGGAGTATAATATTAAATTATGAAACATTCTTTTAGATGGTTTGGAAAAAAAGATAAGATAAAATTAAAGGAGATTTTACAAGTTGGTGTAACCAACATTGTAACAGCTCTTCATGATATACCAATAGGTGATGTTTGGGATGAAAAATCAATAATTAAGCAAAAAAACTATATTGAGCAAGATGGATTAAAATGGAGTGTAGTTGAATCTGTTCCAATTCACGAGGATATTTTTTTACAAAAAGGTAATTATAATAAATACATAAATAATTATAAAAAAACTATAATAAATTTATCAAAAAGTGGTATAAAATACATCTGTTATAATTTTATGCCCATTCTTGATTGGACTAGAACAGATTTAAAAAAAAAACTTCCCAATGGATCAAGGACATTAGAATTTAATAAATTTTCATTAATTGCTTTTGATCTTTACGTTCTAAAAAGAAAAAATCATTCATACTCAAAGACTGAAATAAAAATTTCGAAAGAATATTTTAAAAAATTAAGTAGTGAAGAAATTAAAACCTTAAGTAAAAATATAATAGCAGGTTTGCCTGGTTCTGAAAACGAATACAGTCTTAAAGAGTTTAAAGATAAACTTGAATTGTACAAAAATTATACTAAATCTAAACTTCGAGAAAATTTAATTTATTTTCTTAAATCTATTATTCCAACAGCTGAAAAATATGGGATTTTTATGTGCATACATCCTGATGACCCACCAGATGATTTATTCAATATTCCTAGAATAGTGTCAACTTTTGATGATTTAAAATATATTTTTAAAAATGTCCCCTCTATTAATAATGGTTTAACATTTTGTACCGGGTCTCTTGGATCAAAAAAAAGAAATAACTTAATTAAAATATTTAATGAATACTCTAATAGAGTACATTTTATTCATCTGAGAAATATAGTCAATGTTAATGAAAAAATTTTTTATGAATCCTCTCATTTGTATGGATCAATAGATATGTATGAAATAATTAAAAATATTTTGATTGAGGAACAAAAAAGAAAAAAAGTAAATAAAAAAAATTTTGAAATTTTTATGAGACCTGATCATGGTCTTCAAATTCTTAATGATATAAACAAAAAAATCAACCCTGGTTATTCTTTGTTGGGACGAATGAAAGGTTTAGCTGAATTAGAGGGATTGTCGGTAGCTATATCAAAACAATTATATAAATGAAAATGGATAAAATTAAATTAGGGGTAATAGGTGCTGGAAGAATAGGTAAAATTCATATTGAAAACATTTATAGTTTAAATGAAAATATTGAAATTAATGGCGTTGTGACAAATAATGAAGAAACAATTAATTGGCTAAAAAAATACGGAATTACACAGATATATAAAAATGCAAACGATTTAATAAAAAATGACCAGATTAATACTATAATTATCTGTTCACCCTCAAGTTTTCATTTTGATCAAATAAAATTAGCAGCTAGTTTAAAAAAAAATATTTTTTGTGAAAAACCAATGGACCTAGATTTAAATAATGTTATAAAACTTGATCAAATAATAAAAAAATCTAAAATTAAGTTTATGTTAGGCTTTAACAGAAGATTCGATCCAAACTTTAAAAAGGTTAAGAAAAATATAGTTGAGGGTAAAATAGGATTTCCAAAAATTATCAAAATTACAAGTAGAGACCCGAATCCTCCTAATCTATCATATTTAAAAAACTCTGGAGGTATTTTTCTTGATATGTCTATTCACGACTTTGATATTGCAAGGTACTTGATTGATGAAGAAGTTGTTTCAGTTTTTTCTTCTGGATACACCTTTTACGATAATAAAATTAATGAATTTAACGATATTGATACTGCAATTACTACATTGAACTTCAAAAATGGCACAATGGCTGTAATTGACAACTGTAGAAAAGTAAGTTATGGATATGATCAAAGGGTTGAGGTTCTAGGATCTAAGGGATTGACTGGTTGCAATAATAAACTCCATAATGATAGTTACTTATCTAATTCTAACGGTTCTCACTTCGAACTTCCAATGGATTTCTTTATTGATAGATATTCTGAATCTTACGTAAATGAAATAAAATATTTTATAAAATGTTTAAAAAATAATATGAATATTGAATTAAACTCAAGAGATGGAATATTGTCAACTGCAATTGCATTTGCAGCAAAAAAATCATTAAAAGAAAATAGATTAGTTGAAATAAGAGAAATAATAAATTTATAAATGCTGATTTTTATAACCTTTACATTATATACAATATTTGTGGCTTTATACTCATGGTGGAAACTTAGAAAAGATAATTTAAAATCTCAAGATGGTTATTTTCTAGGTGGAAGAAGTCTAACTGGAGTCGTTATTGCAGGTTCCATGTTACTTACTAACCTATCAACAGAGCATTTAGTTGGGTTAAATGGTTCATCATATAAAAATGGAATGATAGTCATAGCTTGGGAGGTTACATCTGCACTAGCTTTAGTTTTTGCTGCTTTGTTTTTTATTCCCAAATATCTTAGTATGGGTTTAACTACTATACCTGAATACTTAGAAAAAAGATTTAATAATTCAACAAGAACTATAGTCGCTCTTTTTTTAATGATATCATTTATTTTAACTCTTCTTCCAATAGTCTTATATACTGGAGCAATTAATCTTGAGAGTATTTTTGATATATCTAAATTATTAAATATATCAAAAGATCAAGGATTAACACTAACTGTATGGGTTATTGGAATTTTTGGTTCTATTTATGCTGTTTTTGGTGGTTTAAAAGCAGTTGCTGTATCAGATACAATAAACGGATATGGTCTTCTTATTGGTGGTTTATCAGTTCCCTTGATTGCTCTTTTTTCAATTGGTAATGGAAATATTTTTGAAGGCTTTAAAATTCTATATAATTATGCACCTGAAAAATTTAATGTTATTGGATCTAAAGACTCTATTTTACCATTTGAAGTTTTATTTACAGGTTTAATAATTAATCAGATATATTTTTGGTCAATGAACCAAACAATAATCCAAAGAGCATTAGGGGCAAAAAACTTAGCTGAGGCTCAAAAAGGTTTACTTTTCACAGGAGTTTTAAAATTATTTGTTCCAGTAATTATAATTCTCCCTGGAATTATTGGATTTTATTATTTTCAAGACACATTCTATGAAAATCAAGATATGATTTATCCTGAATTAATAAAAAAAATTTTTCCCACAACTCTAATTGGATTTTTTGCAGCAATTGTAATGGGTGCAGTATTAAGCACATTCAATAGTGTACTAAATAGTACTGCAACAATATTTAGTATAGATATTTATAAAAGACATATTAATAAAAAGGTCTCTGATTTTAAAATGGTAAAAATTGGAAAATTGACTTCAGCAATTCTTGCAATATTTGCAATTTTAGTAGCTCCAATGGTTGCTAATGCACCAGATGGTTTATATCAATTACTTCAACAATTAAATGGAATATTTTTCATACCAATTGCTTCAATAATGCTTGCAGGGTTTTTTACAAGTTATATTTCAACAAAAGCTGCTAACATTTCACTATTCTTCGGACTATTTTTTTACATAATTACAACTTTTGTTCTAGAGGTTAATCTACATTTTATTCATATTTGGGGAATTGAATTTTTATTAAATATGTTAATTATGTTTATATTTTCATATTTCTTTAAAAACATTAAGCCTAAAATCGATATAAAAATTACAAAACAAACAAAATGGAAATATAGTAAACCACTTTCTTATATGTTGATTTTTTTTACTTTATTAATCTACGTAATACTTGGGATTTGACTAGAAATTGATGTACTCAGGTAGAAATTTTGAAATCAAATCCTGATAATATGGCTTTAGCTCTTTTGTATTTGGAGGTTTAGGTGCCTTAGAATACAAGTCATATTGATTAAATTTTTTAACCCACTCAAACATTTCATGATCTTGATCATTTAATAAAAAATCATAAGCATTTTCTCTATGTTGTGAATAAAATGAATGATATCTAATCATATATAAAGCAGGCAACGGTAAATGAGGTTTTAAAATCTGAAATAAATACTCATCATGCCCCCAACTCATTTTTACATTTTCCAAACCACAATTCTCATTATATATCCCTAGTTTAGAATTATATTTTTCATTGTGAATATCAAGATTATCATTGAAAAATTCAGGATAAACAATTGAATCTGAAAACCTACATCCGACAGGAAAAGTGTCACCAACAACAGCCCATTGAGGTTCACCAAATAAACAAAGAACTTTTCCTAAATCATGCAAAAAACCCGTTAATATAAACCAATCTTCGTGACCATCATTTCTAATTGCCTCTGACGTTTGAAGCAAATGTTGCGTTTGGTCAAGATCCAAATCTGGATCGCTGTCATCAACCAAAGTATTTAAGAAATCAATTGCATCCCAAACTTTCATTTTTCTTTTATTAAAAGAAAGAAATTCCTTTTCTTTTTTTATAACAAATTCATATGTTTGGAATTTGTGATTTAATCTATAAAATTCACTCACTGTTTTTTGTCTTTCAGAGTCAGTATAATTTCTGAAATCATCTTTTTTCTTTGATTTTTTTTTCTCGGGATATCTCTCTAAGAGATCATCTTCCCAATGATCTAAACTTTTTAATGGATTATTTGAATTCATATTAATAAAGTTAAAAATTGACTAATATTCCAATACAATAGCTGTATGCATTTTAAAATTAGGAATTTTTATTTTAATAATTCCGTTTTTATATTTAAAATCAATTTCCTTATAATCAGGTACACGGTATATTTTTTTTATTTTTTTTGGAATTTTAAATTCTACAAAAGTTTCTGATAATGTTAAAAAATCCTCAATTACCTGAACTTTATCTGCTCTCAATATGGGTGGTGAGTATAATAAGTGTAATATAAATCTATTATTTTGCTCTTGATTTAATAAACTTATTCTACCACTACTAGGAAAGTTAATCACATTAACATATTGGTTAATTTTTAATTCTTCAATAGCATTTTCCAATAGTTGTCTATGAATTCTCATCCCATGATCATAGTACAATTTGTCCAATGAGTGAGTAAAGAAAATTGTATTATTTTTTTTTACAGCCGATGGAAAACTTGAATCTTCTAGTTTATAGGGTGTCTCGCGATGACTTGAGTACTTTTCGTAAGTTCTATTAAAATAAGGTTCTCTAATCATTCCAAGTGGTTTCCCGTCAGTTAATTTAACTCTTATTGCAGAATCATAATTAACAAAAGGAGTTTTTACAATATCATAACCAATTGTTTCAGAAATACTAGTAAAATCAAAATCATAGGGTGAATCAGAAACATATTCACAACCAAGATCAATTAAAAACTTTTTATTGGAAGAATCTAACATACCATTTCCAAAAACTATTAATTTACCTCCATTATCTAACCAATCTTGTAAAATTTTAAGCTGATTTTGAGAGATATTATTTTTACTGGGTATTAAAATTATATCAAGTTTATCTAAATTATTTTCATTTGCAACAATAAAATCCTTATGCAACTGAAGTAACATATTTACCAGTCCTTGATCAGCGCTGTGATCAAGACTCAACCAAATACCTAAATTTGAGTAAGGTGTTCCACCAGGACCATATTTCTCAATTTTTTCAACATATTCATATGCCTTGCCTATATTTGTATAAGTTTCAAAATCCATTTCTCCTGAAGGATGTAATTGATCACCAAAATTACAAGATGCACCAAATGAAATCATGGCAGCAGCTTCATATTTTATAGCATCAGGGTGTTTAAAACCACCGAACTCACCCCAAGCTTTGTGAAACTTTCCGCTCATAGCAACTATTGGTGTCCCCTTACCCAGGTGAAATTTTGCCTCTAAGGGTAATTTGTCATAACCTCCCCAAGTAGTTGGTAAATCCTCTAACTCTGCATGAGTGTTCATTTCATATAAAGCCTCTTTAAATATTGACTTATTTGCTATATGCGTAGCAGAATTAAAAAAAACAGTAGCATTAGGATGATATTTTTCAACCAACTCTCTTAATTCTCTCATATGGTCTTTGAGAGCTAAAGCAAAACTCTTTTCCATTTCATCAGTATTATTAAAATTTACTCCTTCTTCAACCATCCTTCTTTTTGAATATGATGTAAAACTATAAGGCTTTATATGATATATATCAAACCAAAATCCATCTAAATCATCATATCTTTTACAAATCTCTTCAACATTTTTTAATATATAATTATGATATCCACCTCCGGGTGTTGGATCCAAACACTTCCAGCTATAATGTGGCCTAATATCATTTGGTTTTGCATTTAAATCAAGATTTGCAGTTAGCATTTTACCATTTTCATCTTTCATAACCCAGTCAGGATTTTGTTCAGCATCTAAAACACTCCAACCAACAGCGAAATAAAGAGGGCACTTAACATTAATTTCTTTACAAGCCTCTAGTTGTTTACCTAACAAATCAAATTTTAAGTTAGGGTGCTGAGTTCCAATCTTAGTTGGATAATAACTATATCCATGATGGCCTTTACTAAAAATATTAATGTGATTAACTCTTCCCATAATTAGAGCACGTTGAAATTTTTTTTTATCAAATTTTTCACCAATATTGGGAATATGCTCTGAGGTATGAAAATCAAGATGAACTTGTCTAGTCCGTAAGTGATTTTCAATTGAAAGTTGAGATTGGGAGAAAGAAAAAGTTGTGATTAATGAAATAATTATTAAAATTTTATTCATAAATTAAATTTTAATAAATATATAAAATAACAAAACAAAAAATGAGTATTAAAAAAATCCGTAGAAATGAATTTATAAAAGTTGCAAGTATTCCTCTTTTTAATACTTTTCTGCCATATAATTCAATTAGTAAATATTTAAATAAAAATGATTTCGATGCATATGGAGGTTGGAAAAAGAAAAAATTTTATAAAACTGGTTTTTTTAGAACACATTTTGATAATAACAGGTGGTGGTTCGTCACCCCAGAAGGAAATGCATTTATATCATTTGGAATAAACCACTACCACGAAGAGTGGTGGGCCCAAAATTACAATATAAATTATTGGTTGAAAAAATTTAACTCCAAGCAATTTCAAGACAAACATTGGAATGAAGGATTTCGAAAATTTGCTTTTAAAGATTTAAAAAATTTAGGAATTAATACTATTGGAATGCACACTAATTCTCCATCAATAACCGACATACCTTTTAAATCCAAAGTCCCATATTTAAGAGAATATAAACCTATTAAAATTGATCATTACATAAATCCAAAGCCAAATGCATACACAGATATTTTCAGTTCATCATTTGAAATTTATTGTGATAACTATGCAAAAGAAACAGCCAGTGATTATAAAAATGATAAAATGTTGTTAGGATATTGTATGGCTGATTGCCCAATTATTACTGATTATGATATAAATTTTTACAGTGGCACTTCTTGGATTAGAACATTACGAAATCTCGGATCAGATTCAGCTGGGAAAAAAGCATATGTTGAAATGATGAGACAGAAATATAATTTAATCTCAAAATTTAATTTAGTTTATCAAACTAATTTTAAAAATTGGGAAAACCTATTAAATTCCAGAAATTGGAGAAAAAATATTCAACCATCTAACGAAGAAGAAAAAAATGATAATCATGAATTCATGCTCAAATGTGTTGAGAGATATTATTCTGTTACAAAAAAATCATTGTTTAAATATGATTCAAATCACTTGTTTTTTGGTGATAAATTAAATGGTAATACTGACAGTCTTGAAAAAGTAATCAATCTAGTTGCAAAATATGTTGATGTTATATTTTATCAAAACTTTGGAGAATATACAAATCAAAAAAAACTTCTGGATAAATTAGTTGGTGATGTTAATTTACCTTTTTTAAATGGTGATGCTGGATTTGGTGTATCATATGAAATGATGCCTGCACCTTGGGGCCCTAATTATAAAAGTCAAAAAGAAAGAGCAGAAATGTTACTAAAATGTTGTGAAAATTTATTCTCAAGACCTGAATTTATAGGGTGGCATATTTGTGGGATTATTGACACATGGAAAACTATGCCAACCAAAGAGAAAAATCAGCATCAGGGTTTAATGACTGTAAAAGGGAAATATTATAAAGAAATGGAAATAGTTATAAAAAATATATCAAAAAATCTCTACAAAATTTGTTCATAGATTCAATCTTTTAATACAAAAATGTCAAACAAAATATCACTTACAATTTTTTTTGTAATACTTGCAGTATCAAAAAGCTTTACTCAAAATAAAGATGCATATTTATACAGTTATTTTATAAATAATGGTAGTGACGGTCTACATTTAGCGTATAGTTTAGATGGTTATGATTGGAAAACTCTAAATAATAATAAATCTTTTGTTACTCCAACTATTGGAAATGACAAACTAATGAGAGACCCTTGCATAATTTTTGGTCCAGATAAAAAATTTCATATGGTCTACACTATTAGTTGGAGAGAAAGAAGTATTGGATACACATCATCAAAAGATTTAATTAACTGGTCAAAACAAATTGAAATTCCAGTAATGGTTCACGAGAAAAATGCTTTAAATTGTTGGGCACCAGAAATTTTTTTTGATTCACGATCTAAAAGTTATATTATAATTTGGTCAACAACAATTCCAGGTAGATTTAAAGAAACAGACGAATCTGGAGACTCAATTGATACTCATACACCTTTACGTTTTGAAAAAAACTCAAATATAAAATTGACTTATAATCACAGATTATACTACACAACAACAAAAAACTTTATAAATTTTAGTGAAACTAAATTATTTTTTGATCAAGGTTTTAATGTAATTGATGGAACTATAAATAAATCAAATGATAATTATTTACTTTTTATAAAAAATGAAACTAGATATCCCCCTCAAAAAAATATAAGAATTACGTCTACTAAAGATTTATTTGGAGAATTTCAACCTGTTTCAAAACCAATAACAGGAAATTACTGGGCTGAAGGGCCTTCATCAATAAAAATTGGAAAATTTTGGCATGTTTACTTTGATAAATATATGACAACAGGTAACAGGATGGGAGCAGTAAAGTCTGAAGATTTAATTAATTGGGAAGATATTTCAGATAGAATTAATTTTCCTGAAAATGCTTTACATGGTAGCATTTTTAGAGTTAAAAATGATGTTTTAGAAAGGTTGCTAGAATTGGAATAAAATTATTATTGTAACAATTAAGACTAAATCAACGCAATAATATTTTTTAATAGTCAAAAACTACTAAAAAAAAACCTTACAACAAATTAAGTTTAAAAATGTGACCCAGGGAGGATTCGAACCCCCAACCCTCAGAGCCGAAATCTGATATTCTATCCAGTTGAACTACTGGGTCATTTCATTAAGTTTATTTTTTACTATAACTGAAATTAATTTACCATCAGCTTTACCCAATAATTCTTTAGTTGCTAATCCCATTACTTTTCCCATATCCTTAATTCCTTGAGGATTGAGCTTTAATATAATATTATCAATAATTTTTTCAACCTCCTCAGAAGTAAGTTGTTTAGGTAAAAATTCTTGTATTATACTTGCCTGTAAATTTTCAATATTTGCAAGATCTTCTCTGTTTTTTGACTTATATATATCATAACTTTCTTTTCGTTGTTTATATAATCTATTTAATATTTTAATCTCATCTCCATCTGAAAGTTCATTTAATTTAGATGACTTTTCCTCTATCAAAATTGCAGATTTTATTGATCTTAATGTATCAAGTTTAACAGAATCTTTCTGTTTAATGCTTTCCTTTATTTTTAAATTTATTTCATCAATTAGTTTCATATTAATCTACATTATCGTGTAAAAAAGAATTATTAGTACGAATTTGAGTTTCATCATTTACATCTTGATCAATTGTTAAATTTGAAACTTCACTTGTTTTAGAATTTTCATCTAAGTCTAAACCAAATCTTTTATAAGCTGGCTCTTTTTCCATTTCATCAATTCTTGTGGATGAACTTTTAAAGTTGTAATTGAATTTCTTCAATTGCTCCCTTCTCTCTTTATTTGCATTATCAAGAACATTATTTATTGATTTTTCAAAAGGATTATTGCTTGAATTTACATTTTCTAGATCTTTAGTAGATATTTTTACATCTATCTCTTCATTAAAATTATCATCTTCATTATCAGTATTATTTTCAGACGAATCAATTTTTGATAAATTAATTAATTCAATATCATTTTGATCATCCATTTTTTCAATATTATTATCTGAATCTAAAGTTTTATCAATCTCACTTTTATCCTCTGCAATAAATTCATTTTTTTCCTCTTCGTTTATTAATTTATTAGTTTCATTAATATTATCATCAAAAATATCAATCGATTCAATATTTTCTTCATTATCATTATTTTCAGTTATGTTTTCATTTAAATCAAGACTTATATTGGAATCGCTAATATCATCTGAGATAGACTCATTTTCTTGAACATCTTTTTTTGATGAATCAATTTCAAATGGGTCATCAAATGAACTTCCATTAGTTAAATCTACAGAATTATTATTATACTGGTCATTTGAACTTGATAAATCATTTTTATCTAAATCGTTATTATTTGTATGATTTATAAAATCTAGATTTTCGTTTTGGTCATTTAATTTAGAAATTTCAATTTGATCTATTTTTGATTCTTCATCACTATTATTAGATAATCCAAACTCAAATGACATTTGATTTAAATCATCTTCGAATTTATTTAGTTCATCCTCTTTAGAGTGAAGTTCATTTAAGCTTAAATGCTCTTTCTGCCTTTCAGTATCATTTTGTATTTCATGAGTTTCATTTTGAAGATTTAATTTATATTCATCTTCAATTTCAAAATCAACTTCAATATTCTTAATATCCTCAGTTAATTCAATTTTTTCATAATCATCAATAGTGTTATTTTTTTTAATTGATTCATTAAAATCGAAAGACTCATCGGTTAATTTTTTTTCATCATTATACAATTCTTGGACCAAAGACTGATCATCCTCCAATGTATGAATAACTTTTTTAACCTCAGAATTTACAATTTCATGTTGTTGGTCAACGTTAAATCCTGATGCAATAACCGTAACAGAAATTGACTCATTTAAATCCTTATCCTCCCCAACTCCCATAATTATATTTGCTCCATTTCCTGCTTGATTTTGTATATGCTCATTAATTTCTCCAATTTCATCTATTGTAATTTCTTTGCTACCAGATACGATAAGAAGTAAAACATTTTTACAACCAGTAATTTTATTATCGTTTAATAGAGGTGAATCTAAAGCACTTTGTATCGCCTCTTGAGCTCGATTTGAACCACTAGCCGTTGATGATCCCATAATTGCACTACCCGAATTTTTTAATACAGTATTAGCATCTTTCAAATCAATATTTTGAGTGTAATGATGAGTGATTACCTCAGCAATTCCTCTGGCAGCTTTTGCAAGAACTTCATCTGCTTTTGAAAAACCAGACTTAAATCCAAGATTACCATATACTTCTCTAAGTTTATTATTATTTATAACTATTAAAGAGTCTACATTGTCTTTTAATTTTTCCAACCCTTTTTGAGCTTGATCAACTCTAAGTTTTCCTTCAAAATTAAATGGCATGGTAACTATACCTACAGTTAATATTTCAAGTTCTTTTGACATTTTAGCAATTATAGGTGCTGCTCCTGTTCCAGTTCCTCCTCCCATACCTGCTGTAATAAATACCATTTTAGTTTGAGTAGAAAGTAAATTGTACAATTCTTGATAGCTCTCCTCAGCTGCCTGTCTTCCTATTTCTGGATTAGCACCAGCACCAAGCCCTTCTGTTAGAGTTGCACCTAACTGTATTTTAATAGGAACAGGACTTTTTTCCAATGCTTGAGAATCGGTGTTTGTAACAATAAAATCTACACCATTAATGCCTTGGTGAAACATATAATTTATAGCATTACTTCCACCACCACCAACTCCAATTACCTTAATTACATTGCTTCTATACTTTGGCATATCAAAATTTATATGATTATTTAAATTTTCCATTTGATTTAATTTTATTTTATGCTTTATCTAAAAATTCTTTAAACTTGTCAGCCCATTTATCGAAAATTGTTTTTCTATTTTTTGTTAATGAGGAGGTTTCTATTTTTTCCTCATCATTTTTAATTTCATCATTAATATTTTCTGTTTTTGTATCAAAATCTTCCTCATCAATATTTTCAGTTGATTCTATTGAATTCAATAGTAGTCCAACAACTGTGGAAAGAATTGGGCTATTTTCAAATTTTTTTGTTTCAACTGAAAGGTGCTCATTAGGATATCCTATTCTAGTATCCATTCCTGTTATATATTCAACTAATTGTTTCAGATGTTTCAATTGACTACCTCCTCCAGTTAAAACAACACCTGCAATTAATTTCTTTTTTTGATCTTCGTGACCATAATTTTTAATTTCTAAAAATGTATGTTCAATTATTTCAACTACTCTAGCATTTATTATCTTAGATAGAGTTTTTAGAGAAATTTCCTTTGGCTCTCTACCTTGAAGACCAGGAATTGATACAATCTCAGTGTCTTTGTTTTCACCAGGCCAAGCAGAACCAAATTTAATTTTTAATAGTTCAGCTTGTTTTTCAATAATTGAACATCCCTCCTTGATATCATCTGTGATAACATTACCTCCAAAAGGTATAACAGCCGTATGTCTAATAATTCCATCTTTAAAAATTGCTAAATCAGTTGTTCCTCCACCTATATCTATTAATGCTACACCAGCCTCTTTTTCTTCCAAACTAAGAACTGCTTGAGATGAAGCAAGTGGTTCAAGGGTTATATTTTTCATTTTTAAACCTGCGCTTTTTATACACCTACCAATATTTCTAATTGATGAAACTTGTCCTACTACAACATGAAAATTTGCTTCTAATCTCCCACCATACATACCTATAGGTTCTTTAATTTCAGCTTGACCATCAACTTTAAACTCTTGAGGTAAAACGTGAATAATTTCCTCACCTGGTAACATCACCAATTTATAAACCTGACTTATTAATTTCTCAATATCATCCTCATTAATAACCTCATCTGAATTTTCTCTTGTAATATAATCACTGTGTTGAAGACTTCTTATGTGTTGTCCAGCTATACCTACCACAACATCCTCAATAGGGGATTCTGACTCTATTTCAGCCTGAGATACCGCATTTTGTATTGATTGAATTGTTTGAGTAATATTATTAACAACTCCTCTATGAACTCCTAAACTTTTTGATCTACCCAAACCAATAACTTCTAGCTTATCAAACTTATTTTTTATTCCTACCATTGCAACTATTTTTGTTGTTCCAATGTCCAATCCAACTGATATGTTTTTATTTTTCATTTTAACTTGTTGTTACTACTTGATTTTTAAATTTTAAATTAACATTTTTATATACACTTTGTTTTTTATCATTATTCAAATAATTGCAAAAAACAAGAAGCTTTTTAAGCTTTCTATTAAAACTTTTATTCTGTCCCCACTCAACCATAAAATCATATGATTTAAGTTTGATTTTGTAATCGTTATGGTTATAAAATATTTCAATAATTTCATTTTTAAGAAAATCACTTTTTGATATTGTTTGATAAAATTTAATAATATCTAAAAAATTATCTTTATTTATTTTACCTCTAACCAATGGAAGCTTAAATGGATTATTTTTTAAAATTGGAAATGATTTTCCACTTTCATCCAAATAATATTTTTGGTTAGATTGTACCTCTAATAGAGGGATATTTTCATTTATTTCAATATTTAGTTTAGAATCAAATGTAAAATACAAAGCTGCATCATTTACATAATCGTTTTTTACAATTAAACTTTCAATACTATCTAAGCAAATTTTATTCTTTTTACTATTTTTCTTAATTAGATCGTTTAAATTAAATTCCTTTATAATAATATCATCATTCAGAAAATTAGATCTCTCATTATAAAATGTAATATTTAATGATTCAATATTTCTATCCAAATTTCTCTTTGTAGTAAAAAAAGCCAAGTAAATTAATAAAATCAAAATAGATATAGATGGTAATATTTTTTTAAATAGATTCATGGTTTTCATAATATTTTTTTACAATTTTAACTTGGTCTGCAATATCTCCTGCTCCAAGAAATGAGATAACTTTTTCTTTTGAACATAAAACTAAGTCAAGAATTTCACTTTTATTAATTAATTTTACCTTCGAATTGTTAATTAAAGAAGCTAATTTTTTTGAATTTATACCGTCAATTGGATTCTCTCTTGCTGGATATATGTTAAGAAGATAAACTTTGTCAAAGTAATTCAAAACCTCTGCAAATTCTTTCATTAAATCCCTTGTTCTTGTAAATAAGTGTGGTTGAAAAAAAACACATTTTTTTGAATTGGGGAATTTTTTGTCTAATGAATAATAAAAAGATTTTATTTCATTTGGGTGGTGGGCATAATCATCAATAAAGATTTGATTTTCTGATTCATAAATAATTTCAAACCTTCTTTTTACACCTGAGAACGATGATAAATTTTTAGCCAAATTAATTTTATCTAAACCTATTTCAGATCCTATGGCAAATGCTCCTAATGCATTTGATAAATTATGAATACCTAAACAATTAAATTTTACATTTTTAATATTATTATTATCAAAATAAATATCAAACTCAAATCCATTCTTTGTTTGTGATATATTTTTTAAAAAATAATCTGCATCACCATAGATACTATATTTTCTTCCCTTTAAACCACTATCACGCTCAACAACTAAACAGTCAGAAACCGAATTTGAAAACTCAATAAAACTTTCTTTTATATTTTCAAAATTTTCATAAGTGTCAAAATGGTCTGAGTCAACAGATGTGATGCATGCAATGTTTGGTTTTAAATCTAAAAACGATTTGTCATACTCGTCAGCTTCGACAATTGAATATTTATCACCATTAATTATAATGTTTGAATCAATCTGATTTAAAAAACCTCCAATGAAGGAAGTAAATGAAATTTTACTTTTTAAAAATAAATGACTCAGAATTGCTGTTGTTGTTGTTTTTCCATGTGTACCTGCGATTGCAATAGAGTAGGTGTTTTTAATAATTTTAGACAAAAATTTAGATCTCTTAAAAATTGTAAATTCGTTTTTAATAAAAAAACTTAATATTTTTTGATCTTTTTTAATGGCGGATGAATAAATAATAATAGTGTTATTATTTTTTATATGGTCAGGAATTTCTTTCAATTTTAAACTAAAAAAAATTTTTGCACCATTATTTTTTAAATTTTCAATTAAATCATTTTCATTTATATCATATCCATAAACCTCAAATCCTTTTTTTAGAAGATAAACTGCAATAGAGGACATCCCAACTCCTCCAATCCCAATTAAATAATATTTTTTAAAATTATTAAGCATTTAAAATTTCTTTATCAATTTTATTTACAATATTCATAGCTACATTTGATTTGGAATTTTTTTTTAAAGCAATTTTCATCTTACTTTGAACAACCTTTGAATTTAATATTTGATTAATTGTTTTTTTTATTTCATTTATTGAAGTATTATTAGAAATTACTTTAGCAGCTCCCCTTTTCTCCATATATATTGCATTTTTCAATTGATGATTGTCAGTTACGTTTGTTGATGGAAATAGAATACATGGTTTTGCAACACAGCATAATTCAGAAATAGTAAAAGCCCCTCCACGAGAAATAATTAAATCACATGCATTGTACAAATAATTCATCTTTTTAATAAATGGAAATGTTTTAAGAAAACTGACTTTTGGAAAATCAATTTTATCGATATATCTTTTTCCGTATTGCCATATAACCTGGATTTTTTCATCTTTAAAATATGGTAATAAATTCACTGTTAAATCATTAATTTCTTTTGCGCCCAGACTACCACCAAGAATACCTATTGTTTTATTTTTCGGGCTAAGATTAAAATATTTTAATGCCTTATTTCTATCTATTTTTTTATTTAAAAGATTATACCTTACTGGATTGCCATAATTTAATATTTTATTTAATGGAAAAAATCTTTCCATATTATCATATGCAACAAAAATTAAATTTGCCCTTTTCGACAAAAATTTATTTGATAATCCAGGGTTAGAATTTTGTTCTTGAAGAACCGAAGGTAGTCTTAATATTGATGAGATAAATAAAATTGGAAAACTGGCATATCCTCCTGTACCAATAATAAGGTCTGGTTTGAAATTGATACATATAAATAAACTTTGAAAAAAACTAACTATTAATTTAAAAGGTAATAAAATATTCTGAATGATTTTTTTTCTAATATAACCAGATATCCATAATCCAGTTATCTTAAATCCCTCGGAAGGTACAATTTTCATTTCCATTTTTCCTTTTGCACCTACAAATAAAATTTTACAGTTTGGATATTTAAGTCTAAGCTCCCTTGCTAAAGCCAAGGCTGGATTGATATGACCAACTGTTCCTCCTCCAGACAATATAAACTTAAACTGTTTCACTTAAAATTTTTAATGGGTTATCATTGTTCTCATTTAATTCATTTTCTGAAAATAAATTTGTATAATAAGCACTTACACTTAGAATAATTCCAAAGGATAAACAAGTCATCCAAGCGGAAGTTCCACCACTACTTATCATAGGTAGGGTTTGTCCTGTTACTGGAAAGACTTGTAAAGCAACACCTATATTTAAAAAAGACTGAAAAATTATTGGTAAACCAACACATATTGTTAAAAGTTTGCCAAATAAAGATTTAGCTTTATGACTAATTAAAAGTACTCTGAATAAAATTAAAAGATAAAGTATAATTAAAATTATACCTCCAACAGATCCGTATTCCTCAATTATTATAGCATAGATGAAATCTGAGGAACTCTGTGGTAAAAAGTTTTTCATAACACTTTTACCAGCTCCTAAACCTAGAAACTCACCTGAGGCAATCGCAATTTTAGCTCTTTCGATTTGATAACTTTCATGTTTTAATTCATTTTTATTTATAAATGACTCTATTCTACTCTGCCATGTATCAATTCTGTTAGGCATAATATTGGGATATATTTTTATCACTCCAACAAATATTGTAAATGATAATAATGAAATTAAAATGATAATAAATAAATTTTTTAGTCTATAGCCACTTATAAAGCATGAGGTTAATACCATTAAAAACAGCAAAAATGCAGAAGAAAAGTTAGAAGGTAAAATAAGCATAACTATAACAAAAACAGGCAGCCAAAAAGGTATTATATCAAAAATAAGTTTATGGTTTTTATTTTTAGAAAGGAAATTTGCTACATATACCATTAATACTAATGATGAAAATGTTGAGGTTTGAAAACTTACGCCAATTATTGGTATTCTTAACCATCTATTTGCATTTGATCCATCAATTAAATTACCTTGAGTTGCTGTATATATCAACAATATAATTGATAATGGTATTAATAAAACTGAAATACCTTTAAAATATTTATATGGAATTTTGTGAGTATAAAACATTAAAACAAAACCTATTCCAATGATAAATAAATGTTTTAATAAATAACCTAAAGCAGTTCCATTTCCAATTACGTGAACTAGATTTGAGCTCGAACTATAAATTGGTAAAAACGAAAAAAGAGCTATCAAACCTAATAATACCCATAATACTCTATCACCAAAAAATATTTTATTTAATTCTCTCATAAATTTCTAACTGCATTTTTAAATTTATTACCCCTATCCTCATAACTTTGGTAAATATCATAACTTGAACATGCCGGAGATAACAAAACAAATTCTTTTTTATTTGCAATTCTATTTGCAATTTTTACCGCATCATCCATTTTTTGTGTTTCATGTATAAACTCAACAATAGGTGTAAAAAATTTTTTTATTTTTTCATTATTTAGTCCAATACATATTATACCTCTAACTTTTTCTCTGACCAATGGTAGAATTTGATTATAGTCGTTTCCTTTATCAATTCCTCCCGCAATCCATATTGTTTGATTTTTCATTGAATCCAGTGCATATTGGGTAGCATTTAAATTTGTTGCTTTTGAATCATTTACATAAGTTATATTATGAATTTTCAATACAAACTCTAATCTATGCTCTAAACCCTTAAAATTTTGTAAACTTTCTCTTATAGAGATTTTATCAATAGATAATAATTTTGCAACTGATATCGCAGCCATTGCATTTAATAAATTATGTCTGCCCCTTAGGGACAATTCTGATGAATTAATCATAGTAGTAGTTTTTTTTTTACTTATAATTTTACCATTTTTAAAGTATGTTCCTTGTTTTTTTTCTTTAAAACCAAATTCATATAAATTTGATTTTATGTTTTTATTACAGATTGATTCTTTTAATATTTTATCGTCTGAATTATATACTAAAAAATCATCTTCATTTTGATTCATAAAAATTTTAAGTTTTGTGGCTAAATATTTTTCAAAATTGTTATTGTAATGATCTAGGTGATCGTTTGAAATATTTGTAATCACTGCTATATCTGGCTTAAAATCAACTATATCGTCAAGTTGAAAACTACTTATTTCAAGAACGTAATAATCAAAATTTCCATTTGCGACTTTTTTAGCAAAACTATCTCCAATATTTCCAGCCAATCCAACATTAAATCCAAAATCTTTTAGTATTTTATAAATTAATGCTGATGTTGTTGTCTTTCCGTTTGTACCAGTAATACAAATTAGTTTTGCATCAGTATTTTTGTAAGCAAACTCAATTTCTGAGATAACCGGGATTTTATTTTTTATTAAGAATTTAATAATGTTATTATTATTTGAAATCCCTGGACTTTTAACAACAAGGTCAGCATCAATTAGTTTATTTCTATTATGAGTATTTTCCTCCCAAATAATTTTGTTGATTTTCAAAATTTTTTTATATTTTTCTCTAATAATTCCATTGTCAGAGACATATATGTTATAACCTTTTTTTAAGGCCAATAAAGTTGAACCTATTCCGCTTTCTCCACAACCGAGTATAACTATTCTATTTTTTTTCATCTTAACTTTAAAGTGACAATTGTTAATACACTTAAAATAATTCCAATAATCCAAAATCTAGAAACTATCTTACTCTCATGCATACCCTTTTTTTGAAAATGATGATGTATTGGAGCCATTAAAAAAACCCTCTTTCCGAAACCAGTTTTTCTCTTTGAATATTTATAATAAAAAACCTGAATAATTACCGATAAATTTTCAATCAAAAAAATTCCACATAGTAATGGAAGTAATAATTCTTTTCTTACCATAATTGCAATGACTGAGATTACAGCACCAATAGTTAAACTTCCAGTATCGCCCATAAAAATTTGTGCTGGAAAAGCATTATACCATAAAAATCCAATTAAAGCACCTAGTAAAGAGCATATATAGATCACTATCTCTCCAAGATCAGGTATATACATGATATTTAAATAATTTGAAAATATTATATTACCTGAAATCCAAGAAAATATTCCAAGAGTTAAAATTATAATAGCTGACGTACCGGCAGCTAAACCATCAATTCCATCCGTAATATTAGCACCATTTGATACAGAGATTATAATTAAAATTACTATTGGGACAAAAATTATCCAAGAGTAATTTGTTGAATTTTTATCCCAAAATATAATTTCAGAATAATCTAATTCATTATTTTTAAAGAAAGGAATTGTTGTTAAGGTTGACTTTTCACTCACTAATATTTTTGATCCATTTTGATCAAATTTCTCCTTTCTAATAGTTATATCTGGATGGAAATACATAACTAATCCAACAAAAACACCTAAAATAAATTGTCCTAAAACTTTAAATCTACCTTTTAACCCTTTTTTGTTTTTTTTGAAAATTTTTATGTAATCATCAATAAAACCAAAAGTTCCCATCCAAATAGTAGAAATAATTAATACCTGAACATATATATTATCGAGTTTTGATAATAAAAGAACAGGAATAAGGGTACTTAAAATGATTATTAAACCTCCCATCGTAGGTGTACCTTTTTTATCATTTTCTCTATCTAAACCTAGATCCCTTATGTCTTCTCCAACATTTTTATATATCAAATATTCTATTATTTTTTTTCCAAATATTGTCGAAATAAAAAGTGATAAAATAATTGCAAAAGCGCCTCGGAAGGAAATAAATTGAAATAATGAAGCTCCTGTAAGATTGTAACTATTTTCTAAAAATTCAAATAAATAATATAACATAAATTAAATTTTCATTTATTAAAAAAATCTAGGTGTAATAATCGTTCTATTATTGAATAAGCCAATCTTAAAAATGATTTCATATGTACCATCATTAAAATCCTTTATAACTGTTGTTGAGTAGTCATAACCTAAGCCAACAAAAACCCTTTGAGATATTTGAAATCCTGCGAGAAAACTCAAGGCTGAATCTAATCTATATGCAGTACCAAGAGTTATACTATTACTTATTAAAGCATTTAAAGATGCATCCCATTGCAATGGAGATCCATTAACTACTTTAAACATTGTGGATGGTTTTATTTTTAAATTGTTTCCTAAATCAAAAACATAACCACCAATTACATAATAATGTATTTTATCAGAGATTTTAGATTCAAATCCATTTTTAAAATTAATTTCATCAAAATAATTCGTTTCTAATAAATTAGGAACAGAGATTCCTAGATAGTATTTTTCAGTATTAAAGTATAAGCCAAGGCCTACATTTGGTTTTACCTTATCGTCAATGTTATTTTGTGCTACTGGATCATCACTATCATAAATATTTAAATTTGAGAAGTCAATGTTTAATTGATTAATCCCAGCTTTGAGACCAAATGTTAATTTTGCAAACATAAATTTTATGGAATATGCATAATCAAAATTTATTCTATTATTAATTGAGGGTCCTAACTCATCCCTTGTTAAAGACAAACCTATTCCCATTCTTTCTGAATTTCCAATTGGTGTGTCTATTGAAAAAGTAGTAGTTCTTGGAGCACCCTCTAAATTTAACCATTGAGTTCTTGAAAGTAGATCTAAACTTAGATAACCTCTTGAGCCAGCATAAGCAGGATTGATGATTTGAGTGTTATACATATGTTGAGAATACTGTGGTTCTTGCTGAGAGAAAATGCTAAATGAGATTAAATAAAAAATAAGAATATACTTATTCATAAATGAGTCAACATTTTTACTAACATTTTCTTTATTTTTGAACATTTTGAAAAATTTTTTTTAAAATCAGTTTTTCATCAAAGTGAATTTGTTTTCCATTAACATCTTGAAATTTTTCATGACCTTTTCCAGCAATTAGAAAAATATCATTGGTATTCATTAGATCAACACCTATTCTAATTGCATCCTTCCTATTTACTTCTTTAATAACTTTGTTTTGAAATTTTTCTGGAATTCCTTCATACATTGAGTCAATTATTTTCATTGGGTTTTCAAACCTTGGGTTATCCGATGTAAGAATTACTTTATCACTTTCGCTTGATGCGATTTTTCCCATAATTGGTCTTTTTGATTCATCTCTATTTCCTCCACAACCTATAAGGGTGATTAATCTTTCATTCTTAGACCTTAGTTTATTAATTGACTTTAAAACATTCATCAATGCATCTGGAGTATGTGCATAATCAATTATTATAAATCGATCTTTAAATAGATTTATAATATCAAATCTACCTGATACATTTTTTAACTTACTTAAACTAGATAATACCTCTAAATCATCTAATTTTAATAACAAGGCAACTGAATAAACAGCAATTAAATTTGATATATTGTATTCTCCAGTTAATTGGGTCCAAAAATCATTATTCCCAATTTTAATCTGAGTTCCTGTTAAACTCATTTCCAATATTTTACCTTTGAAGTCAGCATCGGATTTTATACCAAAAGATTTTCTTGAAGCCAATGAATTTTGAAGCATAAAACCTGAGTTTTTATCGTCAGAATTGACTAATGCAATTGATTTACTTGATAAATTATCAAAAAAGATTTTTTTTGTATCTCTGTATTTTTTGTAGGTCTTATGATAATCCAAATGGTCATGACTTAAATTTGTAAATACTCCTATATCAAAATATTGTCCATAAACTCTATATTGATCAATACCATGAGATGAAACTTCCATGAAGCAATACTTTACCCCTTTTTTTATCATTTCACTTAAATAGTAATTTAATTTCAAGGAATCGGGAGTAGTATTTTTTACTTTATTTATTGTATTTAAGTACTTAACATGTAGAGTTGAAACCAAACCAACTGAGTGTCCTAATGAGTTAAATAACTCGTACATTAAAGTAGCACAAGTAGTTTTTCCATTTGTACCTGTAATACCAATCAACTTTATTTTTTTTGACGGATATCCATAGAAATTGTTTGAAATAATTGCTAAACATTTTTTAATATTTTCAACCTTGATATAGGTCACTTTATCAGAAATTTTTGTTGGAAAGTTTTCACACACAATTACAGAGGCCCCATATTCAATTGATTGTTCTATAAAATCATTTCCATCATATTTAGCTCCATTTTTTGCAATAAATAAATATTTTTTTTTCACCAATCTTGAATCAGAAGTAATCATGAGAATTTCCTTATCCATTCTTCCAATAGTTGAATCTATTGATACTCCATAAAGTATTTTTTTAAGATTCTTCATTTTTTATGTTTTAAATGATTGAAATTTGAACCAATTGAATTTGGAAAACTATTAATCATGTATCTGTAGGTATCTTTATTAACCAAAAGAAACTTTTCAAGAATTTTTTTTCTAGGCACATCCAGTGAACCAAATATTTTTTTTTGAAATTTATCTTCAAAATTTTTTCTCTTTACAACCTTCAGTTTTGGCGTTCTGTTATATATTTTTTTTGCAATTCTTTTAAAAACTGGAGCTGCAACTTTTGATCCATAATAACCTTTATTCTTATCAGGTTTATGAATTACAACTATACAAGTGTATATTGGATTTTCTGATGGAAAATACCCAACAAAACTTGAAATATATTCTACATCTCCGATTGAATATCCTACTTGACATGTTCCTGTTTTACCTGAAATATTAAATAGATTTTCCTTGATGTTATGAGCTGTACCCCACTTTTTATCAACCACGTTGAACATCATTTTTTGAATTTTTTTTAATGTTGATTTTGAACATATTGATGGATTTAAGATTTGTTTTTCAAAAATTGTCGGTTTAATTTCGGAATAACCTTTTATCTTATTTATAAATTTTGGCTTTAACATTTCGCCATCATTAGCAATTGCATTATGTAGAGTTAGAATTTGTAATGGTGTTAATAAAACTCCATATCCAAATGACATCCAAGGAAGACTCAATCCATTCCAGTTTTTGTCTGAAGGATGAGGTAATTTTGGCTTAGCTTCGCCTTTGATAGGTATATCTAAAATTTTATTTATTCCAATATTGTATAGTCTATCAACAAAATCTTGAGGATTTTTTTTATAATTGTCATTAATTATTTTAACTACTCCAGTATTTGAAGAAACCTCGTATATTTTAGAAACTGTTATTTCTCCATAACCCCCTTTTTTTGAATCTTTAATTTTACTGCCATAAAAATTTAGTATTCCGTTTCCAGTATCAATAATATCATTTTCATCAACCAAATTGTCCTCAAGCGCAGCTATCAAAGAAAAAGTCTTAAAAGTAGACCCTGGTTCATGAGCTTCTCCTATTGCATAATTTAATTTTTCATAATACTTACCATTTTTTGTTTTTCCGAGATTTGAAATTGCCTTTATTTCTCCAGTATTAGTTTCCATTACTATTGCACATCCATGGTCAGCTTCAAATTTCTCAAGTTGATTTAGCAACTCATGATGAACAATATCTTGAATATTAATATTTATTGATGAATATAAATCGTATCCCTCAGTTGGTTCTTTTTCATTATTATCATTTATTGGTTTCCATTGATTATTTGCAATTTTTTGTTTTAATCTTCTACCATTTTCCCCCTTAAGTAGATGACTAAATGCCCCTTCCAATCCAACTCTGAAATAATTACCAGAAGGATCTTTTAGTTCATACCCAATTGTTCTCTCAGCTATTTTTCCAATAGGGTGTGCTCTAACAACTTTAGATTCAACTATAAGACCTCCTTTATATGAGGGTAAATTAAATATTGGTAATGTCTTAACTTTTTTGTAATCTGAATAACTTATATTCCTTGCAATTAACAAATATCTATTAGATCTTGATATTCCTTTTTTTAATAAACTTAAGTAGTATGATTTTGGTTTTTTAAAGATTTCACTTAAACCCTTTGAAAGTTTATCAAGAGAATTATTTATTAATTTTTGTGATGGTACTTTAGAATCCCATCTAATCTCATATTTTGTGACTGAGGTAGCTAAAAGGCTGTTGTCGTCTGAATAAATATTTCCCCTACTGGCTTGTATTTCAAAGTTTTTTAATGTTCTTTCCTTAGCTAACTTTTTGTAGTATGGTCCCTCATGAATTTGAATATATAATATCTTGAAAATTAAAAAAAATGAAAAAATGAGGACGCCAAACGATATAATAAATAATCTAATTCTAATCTTTTGAAACTTGTTTTCCATTTAATTTTCGTAAACTATTTTTATGGGAGGTTTATTTGCAGGTTCAAGATCCAAATGACTCAATTTTAGTGATATTTTAGATTCCATCTTTAATTGAATTAGTTGAGATCTTTTATCAATAAATTCATTTTTCAATTCATTAATACTCTCATTTAATTTTGTAATCTTATAAATCTTGTTTTCTGCACTATGACCAGAATAAATCATAATTAATGCTAATGAAGAAACAAATATTATTATCCTCCAGTTTTTTAATGAATCATCATTTAGTAAAAAATTTAAATTTATAAACGATAAAAAATTTTTCATATTTTCTCTGCTATTCTGAGTTTTGCACTTCTAGACCTAGTGTTTTCCATAAATTCATCCTGAGTTGGGACTAAAAATTTTCCAATAGCCCTTAAAGGATTTTTTTTATTTCCAAAAAAATCTGTTTGGGGATTTTTATCAAATACTCCATTTTTAAAAAAATTTTTAACTATTCTATCCTCAAGTGAATGATAAGTAATACAAACAATTCTTCCTTTTTCTCTTAAAATTTTTACTGACTGTGAAAGAAGATTTTGAATTGAATCTAATTCATTGTTTACTTCAATTCTTATAGCTTGAAAAACTTTTGAAGCATATTTTCTAAAAAATCTTGATGGAGTTAAAGGTTTAATTATGTTAACTAAATCATGTGTTGTAGTTATTGGACTGATTTTTCTATTTGATATTATTACTGAAACCAATTTTCCAACTGTTGTAATTTCTCCGTAAGTTTTAAATATTAATTTTAACTTACTTTCAGAATAATTATTAACAATATCATATGCATTGATTTTATTTTGCTGATTCATTCGCATGTCAAGAGGCCCATTAAATCTAATTGAAAATCCTCTTGAAGGAGTGTCAATTTGATGTGACGATATGCCAAAATCAGCAATTATTCCATCAACTGAAAAAATTCCGTTTAAGTTTAAATCTTTTTTTAAATATGTAAAATTTGAATTTATAAACTTAAATCTTCCATCATTTATAAAGTTTTTAAATACGTCTTTATCACAATCAAAAGAGAACAATTTTCCTTTTTCAGAAATAGAGTTTAAAATTTCCTTTGAATGCCCTCCGCCACCAAAAGTTGCATCAACATAAACTCCGTCTGTATTTGTTATAAGACTTCTAATTGATTTTTTTAAGAGAACAGGTTTATGATATTTCATCCTCGTTGTTTTTATCTCCCATAACTTCTTCAGCTAGAGATGGAAAATCTAATTTTGCTTCACTTATTGAGGCTTCATACTTTTCTTTGTCCCATATTTCAATAATATTAATAACTGATGATATTACAGTATTTTTTGATATACCTGCATGAATTAATAAATCTTTGGGAATCAATAATCTACCTGATGAATCAATTTCAATTAGTTTTACACCAGCTGTAAACCTTCTTATAAAATCAATATTTTTTTTATTGAACCTATTCAATTTATTTATTTTGAGCATCAAAAGCTCCCACTCATCTTTTGGATACATTTCTAAGCATGAGTTAAAAACAGATCTTTTCAAAACAAAGCCCTTATTTATATTAGCAATTAACTGTTTTTTTAAAGCTACTGGAAGCATAACTCTACCCTTGGGATCAGCTTTACACTCATATGTACCAATCAGATGTTGCATTTATGTGGTATACAAGATTTTATTCAAATATAAAATTATTTTCCCACAATTATCCACTTTTTACCACATTGTTAATAATTTTTTTGATTTTTTTTGATTTTTTTAAATTAAAACTCTTCAATATTTAACTACTAGAATCTTTTTATATTGTATATATTTGAATATTAACAAAAAAACGGTGGAAGAAAATATAATTACTGAGGGTAAATTTAAATATGTTGAATTTGGTGAAGGGAATCCGATAATTATCCTCCATGGATTGATGGGAGGATTAAGTAATTTTAGTGGAGTTATTGATTTTTTTCCTAAAAAAAAGTACAAGATTATAATTCCAAAACTACCTCTTTATTCTTTACCTGTTGGTGATACTAAAATCAAAACATATGCTGATTTCCTTAATGATTTTATTAAATTCAAAAAATTAAAAAAAGTTGTCTTGTTAGGTAATTCCTTAGGTGGTCACATTGCTCTTGTATATTCAAAATATCATAGTAATTCTGTAAAAGGGCTTGTTTTAACCGGAAGTTCAGGGCTGTACGAAAATTCCATGGGTGACAGTTATCCACAAAGAGGAAATTATGAATACATCAAAAAAAAAAGTGAAGAGGTTTTCTTTGATCCTAAAATTGCTACAAAACAAATTGTTGATGAGGTTTTTGAGACTGTTAACAATAGAAACAAATTAATAAGAACATTAGCAATTGCAAAAAGCGCTATCAGACATAACATGTCAAATGATCTTCCTAAAATGAATATTTGTACTGCAATTATATGGGGTGAAAATGACAATGTAACACCTCCTAATGTGGCAAATGAATTTCATAGGCTGCTCCCAATATCAACTCTTTACTGGATAAAAAAATGCGGTCACGCTCCAATGATGGAACACCCTAATGAGTTTAATTCTATTCTCTTTAAATGGCTAAATGATAATAAATTATAAATAATAAAACTTTGATTAAAAGTGCTGAATTTATTGTGAGTAATACTAAAATTGAACACTGTCCATCAGATTTAATTCCTGAATACGCTTTTATTGGGAGATCAAATGTTGGTAAATCTTCACTTATAAATATGATTTGTGGTAAAAAAAATATTGCTAAAATTTCAAAAGTTCCAGGAAAAACCAAAGTTATAAATCATTTTAGAATCAATAACTCATGGTTTTTAGTAGACCTCCCTGGTTATGGATATGCAAAATTGTCCAAAGGTTCTATCAAAAAAATTAATTCTACTATAGAAACCTATTTTTTAAAAAGAAAACAACTTTTAGTCGCTTTTCTTTTGATTGATATTAGACATAAATGCTTAAATATTGACTTAAATTTCATGAAATGGCTAAATGAAAATTTGATACCCTTCAATATAATTTTCACCAAAGCTGACAAATTGAAATCACACGAAATAGAGGATCATAAAAACAGTTATGTAAATTGCTTGTTAAAATTTTGGTCTAAAACACCAAAAATATTTACAACTTCCTCAAAAAAACAGTTTGGAAAAGATGAGATTATTAATTACATAGAAAAACTTAATTCTAAATTTATCAGCTGAAATTCATTTTTTTAACTCCATTTTTTCAGCAAAAAAATCTGAAAAATCTTTTATTGTCAAAGACATTTTCTCGTCTCTAGTGGCTTTTAAAAAAGTATCAGACATACTTCTTAAAATTTGATAATAAAATATTTTCATATGATCTAAGGGCATATCTTTAACCCATAAATCAATTTTCAATGTTTCAATTTTTTTTGAGTCCCAAAGTGACAAAAAAATAGCTTTAACTTCTTCATCACTTTTGTTTCCGTCATTGGAGGACCATAATATTTTTTCAGGGATATTATTTTCATCTAATTCAACATCTATTTCAATTTTTTTATTATTACTCATTTTATTTTAACGGTTTATATTTTGAATATTGAAAAATTTCAAATTCAGATTTTTTTAAAATTTCAGATAAACTTACAGTTGGATTATTTTTAACATATGACTTGACAATATTCCAACCAATCCATTGACCAATTTTTCCAGGACTTTCATTATCTAATTCCAAATAAAATTTTGAAAATGGAGCAGGGTTTATGAATCTATTCATCAATTCTTGATTAGTACTATACAATAACTTATTTTCTATAAAATATTTCCAAATAAATATTTCATTTTCTTTTGCCCATCTTAATTTTTTTTCACTAAATCCAATTTTAATTTTTTCATTATTATTTGGCAATAAGAGATCTTTTAAATAATGTTTCTTTCCATGATATATTATTTCTGCAAGAAAAGTTCTATCATTTGTTTTTTTTACATGATATTTTGAAAATTTATTAATGACATGGGATGTTAAAAAACTTAGATCCATCTCATATCTTATAAAATTTGGGATTCCATTATAAATTTTATTTTCACTTCCTAAATATGTGTCAATTGAAATTATTAATAATGAATCATTCATAATAATCCTGTTGTTATAATCGACATTATTTGAAACTGATATTACTCTAGGAATTTGATAATTAGGAAAATAATATTTAATATGCTTAAACATTAGTTTTAGTGGATCAATTAACAATGAATTATTAATTATTTTTTTTGATATTTCACTATTTAAAATTCTAATTAGCGTGTCATTTCTTTTTTTTACCCATACACTGTCACTGTATGTTATTGGAAAAAAAAATGGAAATTTTTCTTTTAAAGATTTTAGACTATATTTTTCTTTATCGTAAAAATATTTATCAAACCTTTCTAATTTAATTTCAATTGGAATTTTTTTTATTTCACTTTTATTGTCTTGAACTATATCACAACTGTAAATTGAAATAATAAATATTATGATTGATTTTCTAAATAAATTCAAATTCGTTAAATTAAGTAAAAATTTAAAACAAATTTTCATTCTAAAAAAATAGTAAATATGAAATTTGAGAAAAAGATAAGTGATTTTATTATAAATTGGTTGATAAAGTATATTTCTGACAATAAAATGAATGGTTTTGTTATAGGAGTATCTGGAGGAGTTGACTCAGCACTTACCTCAAGTTTGTGCGCAATGACAGGACTACCTGTTTTGTGTTTAGAAATGGATATTTATCAAAAAAAAGAGGAAAAAAATAGAGCTATTAATCATATTAAAAACCTTAAAAAAAAATTTTCAAATGTTGAATTTAAATCAATTGAATTATCAAATACATTTGATATTTTTCAAAAAAGTGTTGGAGGACAGAACGAAAATCATAATCATTTACATAGTTTAGCAAATACTAGATCAAGATTAAGAATGGTTACTCTATACTACTTTGCATCAATTTATAATTACCTAGTAGTTGGTACTGGGAATAAAGTTGAAGACTTTGGAATTGGATTCTACACAAAGTATGGGGATGGAGGAGTAGATTTGAGTCCAATAGCAGATCTAATGAAAAGTGAAGTTTTTAAAGTTGCTAAATATTTAGGCGTTTCTAACGAAATTTTGAATGCTCAACCCACTGATGGTCTATGGTCAGATAGTAGAACAGACAAAGATCAAATTGGCGCTACATATAAGGAGTTAGAGTGGGCTATGAGTATTGAAGATAGAGAACAATATAATCCAAAATCGAAAAGAGAGAGTGAGCTTTTAAAAATATATAGCAAGCTTAATAATATTAATAAGCATAAAATGCTACCTATACCTGTTTGTCTTATTCCAAAAAAATTTAAATCTTTAAATACAAATGATTAACATCATATACATCGAAAAACATCCTATATCAAGAAAAGGTTTTAGGTCTATTTTTAAAAATTCAGATGAAATCAACTTACTTGGAACTTACAAAAGTATTGGTGATGCAGAGCAAATTTTAAATAAAAGTAAAGTTGATGTGTTAGTTTTCGGAGCAAACTCTATCTCATCTAAAATAAATACTAAAAGAATTTTAAAAATTATAAGTTTAGATTACAATATTTTACTTTTTGGTGAATATAGCCATACAGAAAAAATATACTTTATAAATAAAGGTGTAAAAGGTTTTCTCTCAAAAGAAGCAAGTATTAAAGAAATAAGAAACGCAATATACAAACTTAGTAAATCGGAAATTTATATTCCTATGGAGTCTCAAAATCTAATGAATTACTCAAATAAAAAAAGTATTAAAAGAATTTTATCAAGAAGAGAAAAAGAAGTACTGAATCTTTTATTTAAGGGAGAAAAGAATTCTTTAATAGCTAACAAATTAAATATAAATCCCAAAACTGTATACACTTACAAACAAAGAGCATTAAAAAAACTAAATGTAAAAGAAATAATTAACGCTTATTCGCTTTTAGTTTTAGATGACTCTATTTAACTTTTCAGCTAAAACTTTTTTTAATTTTTGATAACTCATAACTTCAGACAAAACACTTTTGTTTTCATCGAACTTATTTAGTTTATTTTGAAGGTCACTGATTTTTTTATCAATTAATTTCTTTCTAAGTGACAGAATTGTCTCAGTTACCATTTGTTCAATTGAACTTGATTTATCCTTAACAAAAATACTTTTTGAATCCCACTTATGAAGTTTATGTATTTCGTCAGTTATTAGAATTTCACTTACAAAACCACTTAACTCAGGAGATAAATTATTAATAATTCCATCATATGAAACTTTGTCATTTGCTTGAAAATTTTCAATCAAAACTTGATACAATTTTTTAAAGTTTTCATCCGAGAATTCAATTTCGTCCTCCTGAAGATCCAAAAAAATTTTTTCGTACACCTTAGTCTTTATTACGATTTTTTCCTCATCTAACTTGCCATCTGATTTTTTGTTAATTATAGTCTCATTAAAATTCTCCTCAAAATTACCGTACAAGAGTAATATTTTAATTATTTGATATTCAAGTTGAAAATTTTCACTTTTTTTATCTGTAAAAGATTCCTTGAAATTAGTTTTAAGTAAAACATCTTCAGGTTTTTTCCTATTTATATCAAATTTGTTTTTGATTTGTGATAAAGAAGAAAAAAGAACCTGAGTTGATATGTTCATTACCTTTGAGCACTCATTAACATATACTTCAACTTTAATAGGATCTGAAATTTTTGAAATCACTTTTACAATTTCATTTATTGTTTTAGATTTTTTAGATAAATCGTTACCATATTTTTTTATTAATTTATCGGCTTTGAAACGAATGAAATCAAGTGAATTTTTTTTAAAAAAATCAAGCACGTCGTCTTTGGCTCTATTTTTAACAAAATTGTCAGGATCTTCAGAATCAGGAAATTGACATACTTTCACATCCATTCCCATCTCTAAAATCATTTCTATTCCTCTTTCCGATGCTTTAAGTCCAGCTTCGTCTCCATCAAATAAAACAACAATATTATTTGTTACTCTCTTAATTAATAAAATTTGATCATATGTTAAAGCTGTCCCCGATGACGAGACAACATTTTTAATTCCAGATTGGTGCATTTGAATTACATCAGTGTATCCCTCAACCAAATAGCACAAATCATTTTTTACAATATCACTTTTCGACTCAAAAAGACCATATAAAATTTTGCTCTTATTATAAATTTCACTGTCGATAGAATTAATGTATTTAGGTAATTTTTTTTGTCTAGAAATAATCCTCCCCCCAAAACCAACTACTCTTCCGGAAAAGTTTTTAATGGGAAAAATAATTCTTGATCTGAACCTATCTAATGTATTCCCTTTATTAAAAATTACAAGACCAACCTTCTCAATATATTCATCAGAAAATCCATTTTTAACGGCATGAGAATAATATGAATTTTTTTTATTCAATGAGAAACCTAATTCAAATTTATCAATTGAATCCTCATTAAAACCTCTTTCGATTAAGTATGATTTTCCAACTGAAATACCCTCTAATTCAGAATTTAAGTTTTTTCTATAAAATTTCATCGCATCTTCAACAACAAGATGCATACTTTCTCTTCTACTAGCTCTCTCTTTATCTTGATTATTAGAAATAACTTCTTCAATTTCAATATTATATTTTTTAGCTAAATATCTGATTGCCTCAGGATATGAAAATTTCTCATGTTCCATAAGAAATGCAACCGAGTTTCCTCCTTTTCCACTGCTAAAATCTTTCCATATTTGCTTAGCAGGCGAAACCATAAAGCTTGGTGTTTTTTCATTTGAAAATGGACTTAATCCTTTGAAATTTGAACCAGATTTTTTCAAACTAACAAAGTCACCCACTACCTCTTCAACCTTTGTTGATTGATAAACCCTGTCAATTGTTATTTTTGATATCAAAATACTTTTATTAATATTATAATTTTCTTGATATTATATAATTTAAAGTTAACTCAAGCGTATCTCTAAATTTATTTTTTTTAAATTCTTTTAGGGATTTAAGCGCTTTAGACTTATACTCATTCATTTTATTTTCAGCGTAGACTAAACCACCATTTCCTTTTACAAAATTAATTACTTCTTTTACTCTTTTTTTATTTTTATTATGAACTTTAATTGAATTTATAAGCCACTTTCTCTCTCTTACTTTCACTGAATTTAATACATAAATCATTGGTAATGTTATTTTTTTTTCTCTAATATCGATACCCACGGGTTTTCCAATTTTTTGACCACTATAATCAAATAAGTCGTCCTTAATCTGAAATGCCATTCCTGTATTGAGTGCAAAAGCAGAAATTGATTTTATATTTTTTTTATCATCCGATATAGATTGAACTCCCATTCGACAACAAGCAATAATCAAACTTGCAGTTTTCTTTTTTATAATTTCATAATAATCAGACTCATTTATATTCAAATCTCTAGATTTTTCAATTTGTAATATTTCACCCTCACTCATTTCTTTTACAGCTTCAGAAATAATTTTCAACAAATCAAAATCATTATTATTTATACAAAGAAGAAGACCTTTTGACAATAAATAATCACCAAACAATACTGCAATTTTATTTTTCCACAATGCATTTATTGAAAAAAAACCTCTCCTTTGATTACTATCATCTATCACATCGTCGTGGACTAGTGTTGCCGTATGAATTAATTCAACAACAGCAGCTCCTCTGTAAGTTTTTTCATTTACTTCTTTATTAATTAACTTGGCACATAAAAAAACTAACAAAGGTCTAAGCTGTTTACCTTTTTTATTGACTATGAAATATGAAATTCTATTTAATAAAGATATATCAGAAGTCATTGAATCAAAAAATTTTTTTTCAAATTCATTTAACTCCTTAGATACAGGTTCCTTTATTTTTTCAGATTGTTTCATTTATATGGCATAATTTATAAAAATTTAGATGGTTTTCTTGAGAGTTGACCACACGCAGCATTAATATCATTTCCTTTGGAATACCTAATTGTATTCGTTATTTTATTTCTATCTAAATACTTTTGATAATTTAAAATTTTTTCTTTTCCAGCAGACTTATAATTTTTATCGCCAATAGAATTATATTGGATTATATTAACCTTAGATGGTACTTTTTTACAGAATTTAATTAGCTCCTCAATATCCTCTACACTATCATTTATATTTTCCCATATTATATACTCGAATGTTATAATTCTTCCTACTTTGTTATACCAATAATTTAAAGATTCCAAAAGTTCATTTAAATCAATTTTGTCGGAAAATGGCATTACCCTTTCCCTCTTTTTTTGAATAGCGGAATGAAGAGAAATAGCTAGATTAAAATTTACTTTCAAATCAGCCATTTTCTTGATGGTCTTCGGGATTCCAACAGATGAAACAGTTATTCTTTTTGATGATATTGAAAGTCCATCTTTATCTGAAATTATGTTAATAGAACTTATTAAGTTAGAAAAATTTAATAATGGTTCTCCCATACCCATAAATACTATATTAGTTATAGGTTTATTAAATATAATTAATGACTGGTTATTTAATATATTGACTTGATCATAAATTTCATAGAAAAATAAATTTCTTTCCTTTTCTAATTTTGCGGTAGCACAAAAATTACAATCAAGACTGCATCCAACTTGTGAGGATATACATACTGTTACTCTGTTTTTTGATGGTATAAGAACAGACTCAATCAGTTTGCCGTCAAATAATTTAATTAAATATTTTACTGTTCCGTCTTTACTTTTAATTTTGGAATTAATTGTAGAATAGTTTATAAAAAAATTTTTTTTCAATAATTCAATCGTATTTTTAGATAAATCAGTCATTTTATCAAAATTACAGACTCCTCTTTTCCACAGCCATCTATAAACTTGTTTTGCTCTGAATTTTTTTTCTTCATTTTCCACAAAAAAAAACTTCAGATCATCTAGCGATAGTGACCTAATATTTTTTTTTTCAATATTTTTCATGGATTAATTTCTAGATAATAAGCATAGCGTCTCCGTATGAGTAAAAATTGTATTTTTCCTTTATTGCAATATCATAGGCTTCCTTTATTAAGTCAGTACCTGCAAAGGCTGAAACCATCATCAATAATGTAGATTTTGGTCTATGAAAATTTGTAATCATACAATTAGCTATAGAAAAATCATATGGGGGGAAAATAAATTTATGTGTCCATCCGACATATGGATTAAGTGTATCCATTGAGGAAACTGAACTTTCTAAACCTCGCATAACTGTTGTTCCTACAGCACAAATTTTTTTCTTTTTTTGTTTTGCTTGATTAACTTTTTTAACAGCTAAATCATTTATAATCAATTCCTCAGAATCCATTTTGTGTTTTGATAAATCCTCAACTTCAACAGGATTAAAGGTTCCAAGTCCCACATGAAGTGTTATCTCAGCAAAATCAACTCCTTTAATTTCAAGCCTCTTTAAAAGATGTTTTGAAAAATGTAAACCTGCTGTTGGAGCAGCTACGGCTCCTTCATTTTTTGCATATATAGTTTGATATCTATCAACATCCTCAGGGACAGGTTCTCTTTTAATGTACTTTGGAAGTGGTGTTTCTCCTAATTTTTTTAATTTTTCTCTAAACTCTTGATAATTTCCATCAAATAAGAATCTTAGTGTTCTTCCTCGAGAAGTAGTATTGTCAATAACTTCTGCAACTAAACTATCATCGTCACCAAAATATAATTTGTTACCAATTCTAATTTTTCTCGCTGGATCAACTAAAACATCCCATAATCTTTGCTCCTCATTAAGTTCTCTTAGAAGAAATACCTCAATTCTGGCTCCGGTTTTCTCTTTATTTCCAAATAATCTTGCTGGAAAAACTTTTGTGTTATTTAAAACTATAACATCGTTTTCATCGAAAAAATTGATTAAATCTTTAAATTTGTGATGTTTAATAGACTTATCTTCTCTATTTAAAACCATCAATCTTGACTCATCTCTATTTTCAGAGGGAAATTCAGCTAATAACTCATTGGGTATACTATAATTAAAATCGGATAATTTCATTTTTTTTTTTCAAATATACTAACAGTTAATGTCCAAAATCAAATAAATTAATAATTTAAAATAAATTAAATTTTAATAACCTGGAAACCAATTGATTGCAAATCATCCCAAAACGCAGGATAGGATTTTGAAACTACTTTCTCATTTTTAATTTTTATTTTATTTTTCAATGCTAAAGGGGCAAAAGCCATAGCCATTCTATGATCATTATATGTGTCAATCTCAACATCATATTTGAGATTTTTGTTTGCAATTAATTTTAAGCTATCACTTGTAATTTTTACAAATGCGCCAAACTTTGAAATTTCATTTTTAAGTGCAACTAATCTATCAGTTTCTTTGATTTTAAGAGTATGTAAACCAGTTAATTCACAATTAATTTTAAGCCCTAAACATGTAACTGCTATAGTTTGAGCCAAATCAGGAGAATCAATCAAATTAAAATTAATAGAGTTAGGTTTTTTAAAGTTTGAAATTTTCGACAATATTAAATTACCATCTTTAATTTTTGAATTAACCCCCATTTTTCTGTATAATTTTGTTAATACTGAATCTCCTTGCAAACTGTTCGATGAGAAAAACGTTAATTTTAAGTTTGAAGATCTACTCAAAGCTGTAGCGCTAAAAAAATATGAAGCAGAACTCCAATCAGATTCAATATTAATATTTTTTTGGTCAATATCCTCAGTGTTTTTTACAAATATGGCATCTCTTTCAACAATAAAATTTACACCTATTTTTCTTAAAAATTCAAGAGTCAATTTTACATATGGATACGAGGTAATTTGTCCACTTAATTTAATCCTTAGCCCCCTCTTTAATTTGGCTCCTATTAGCAACAAAGAAGTTAAATATTGACTACTTGTATTTGAAGGTAAAATTATTTCACCACCAGAAATATTTTTCCCTTTTATTTTTAAAGGAGGATAACCTTTATTTTCTACATATTTGATATTTGCTCCAAGATCATTAAGTGCATTTACTAAAATTTTAATTGGTCTTTGCTTCATACGATCGGATCCAGTTAAAACAATTTCTCTTCCTTCAGATATTGCAAAAAATGAAGTTAAAAATCTCATTGCTGTACCAGCATGACCAATATCAATTATTGAATCCTTAGAGTTTAAAGCATTTTGCATAACATTGGAATCATCTGAATTAGAAATATTGGAAAGTGAAATTTTTTTATACAATTCTTTTAGTATTAACAATCTATTAGTTTCACTTTTAGAACCAGTTATTTTAATTTCACCAAAACATTTTTTCTTATCGTTTGACTTTAATAAAATCATTTTAAGTCATTAATTTTTTATTGTTTTTATGTCTATTTTTATCTCTAATTGATTTGATTTTTAATTTTTTATCAAACTCATCTTGTAAATTAATATTAGTTTGATTTGCTATGCACAACAAAACAAACAAGACATCTGCTAACTCTTCACCCAAATTAAGGTTTTTATCACTCGACTTCTTACTTTGTTCACCATATTCACGAGAAATTATTCTTGCAACCTCTCCTACCTCTTCTGTTAATTGTGCTAAATTAGTTAGCTCATTAAAATACCTAACACCATTCTTTTTTATCCAATTATCAACAGTTTTTTGACATTTTTTGATGCTCATTGTTTAATATTTTTTTTGTTAAATTCAATCACAAAATAATCTTTTAATATCTATTAATCTATAAACAATTGGACATAATTTATGTTTTTTCTCATTATTTGAGTTAAAATGAATAGCTTTCATATTAATTTTTAATGCGCCTGTAATATCAGATTCAAATGTATCCCCAATCATTAAACAATTAGAGGAATCTAAGTTGTTTTTTTCTAATGCTTTTTTAAATATTTTGGGATTTGGTTTTTTAAATCCCACTTTATCGGCAGTTATAACTTGATTAAAATAGTTTTTTAACCCTGAATTATCGATTTTTTTATGTTGAATATCTTCAAATCCATTTGTTATTACGCTTAACCTGTAATTAGGTTTTAAAAATTTAATTAAACTTAGTGCCCCTGGTATTAAATTATTAAATGAAGTAAGCAATCGCATGTAGAGATTATTAATTTGATCTAAATCAGTTGAACTCAAAATAATACCAGACAAATAAAAACTCTCCTCAAGTCTTTTTATTCTTAAATAGTCATGTGATATCATATTTTCTCTGTATAACTTCCAGTACTTTTGATTTACAGTATTATATATTTTTAAAAAATATTTTAACTCAAGATCAATTTTTTTTATTTCAAATATTGCAGAAAAAGCGAGTCTAGAATTTTCATTAAAATCCCATAGTGTGTGATCTAAATCAAAAAAAATATCACTAATCAAATTTTTATTTAAATAACTTTTCAAATTTTATTTTTTGACACTAAAAGATTTAATTAATTTTTTCCAACTAATACCACCATAATTACCTGAACTCATAAATAAAAATAAAGAATTATCCCAATTTTTATTGTATAAATATTCGCATAAATCAACTGCTGAAAAATAAATTTCTAAATACTTGTTTCCAAATGCATTTTTTAATTCGGAACTGTTTATTATAATTTTATTTCTTTTTAAAATTATTTTTTTATCATACAATATCAAAATTTCGTCAGCTGAATCCATAGTCCCAGAGTATCTTTTAATGAAATTTATATCTAAACTGCTAAAAGTATGTAACTCTAAACAATATATTTTTTTTAAATTCTGAAAGGCATTATTGACAGATTTGCATGATGCTCTAACTTTTGAAGGTGAATGAGCAAAATCTTTAAATATTATATTATTTAAACCTTTGTAAACTATTTCAAGTCTTCTACTTGCACCTCTGAAAGAAGTAATCGCCTCATAAAAGTCAATTGATTCAACACCAAGCAATTGACATACCCATCTTGCACCTGCCAAATTTTCCAAATTATGATCACCAAAAAAATTAACTTCCAAATCACCATAATCGGTCTTCAAAATAGGTTCTTTTAAAATTTCAATTGAGTTTTCAATATTGTAGGGTATTTTTTTTATAGTATTATTCGAATAATCAACAATTTTTTTTAATTCCAAATCATTTTCATAATAAATTACAATACCTCCCTTACAAATTGAGTCAACATAAAGTTTAAATTGATTAATGTAAGATTCATTTGTTGGAAAAATATTTATGTGGTCCCAGTCAATCCCTGATATCAAAGTAATATTTGGTTTATACCAAAAAAATTTTGACCTCGAGTCTATAGCTGAGGAATAATATTCATCTCCCTCAATAACTACAAATTCATTTTCGTCACTCAAACTAACCATATTTTCAAATCCTTTTATATTTGCTCCAACTAAATAATCAAAATTTAAATCACATTTTTTTAATACGTGTAAAATCATTGAAGTAATAGTTGTTTTACCATGACTACCAGCAATCACTATTCTTGTCTTATACTTACAATAATTGAAAACAAATTCAGGATAGGAGTATATTTTTATATTTTTTTTTAATGCCTCAATTAATTCTGGATTATTTTTCTTTGCATGCATTCCTAGAATTATAAAATCCAAACTATTAACAATTTTGCTTTTGAACCATCCTTTTTCTTTAGGAAGAATTCCATTTGATCTCAAATTTGATTTTGAAGGCTCATAAAATTCGTCATCACTGCCAGTTATTTCATAACCTTTATTAAGCAAGTTGATTGCTAAATTATGCATTACACTGCCCCCTATAGCTATAAAATGAATTTTTTTCAATTTATGGTATTAATTATTTCTTTTGCTTTTTCAAACTTTGGATTTAAATCTAAAGATTTTTTTGCGTAATAATTTGCCTCTTTTAAATTATTTAGAAAAAGATAAATCTGAGAGAATCTATAATAAACCCATTCTAATTCAAGTAAATTTGCTTCTTGGTAAGTATTATACGCATTTACTAACAGTAACGTATTTGAATCAATAATTTTAAATCTAACAGATACATCAATTAGTTCATACAGAAGTATCTTATCAACACGATTTTGATTTTTTGATAAATTAAAAAAACTTTTAATTGCTTTTTTATAATTATTTTTAGCATCATTTTTTTTATTCTCTGTTTCATTAATCATCCCAAATATTAAATTAGCTTGAACCTGATCAATTTTCATTATTTTTTTTGCATTCTCCCTAGCCTCAATGATATCGCCACCTAAGAACGAGGGTAAAAGTATATAAAGCTTTGTCAAACCAATTAAAGATTTTAAATGGAAATTATCTACACTTAATATACTTTTATAATTTTTTAAAGCTTTGTTTATGTATTTAACTGAAACAAATGATTTCGTTTCTTTTGCGACAATGGATGAGTAAGAAGCAATCTTATATTTTATTAAAATTGTATTTTCTCCTAAACTAATTATATTTTCCAAAAACTTTATTGAATTTTTGTAATCCCTTTTTTTTTCAGACAAATTCAATAATTTTTTATAATCATATAAATTTAATTTCTCACTAACTGAAGGCCTCAAAATTTTCTTGTAATTGATTTTGTTAGAATAATCATAATATTGAAATGGGATGTCAGTCTGAGCATTGCTATTGTATATCAATATTAAGTTTAATACTATAATATATCTAAATTTCATAAATTATTTATCATTTAAAAATTCCCATAAAAAAAACTTTAGTCTAGCAATTCCTTTACCACTATGAGATGATATCAAAATAGTTTTAAAGTTTTTAAAATTTTTATTTATGTCTTTTTTTATCTCATTTTCTAATTCATAATCAAGTAAATCAGATTTTGAGAAGGCGATTACATATCTTTTGTCCATTAAATCCTCATTATAACTAATTAACTCGTTTCTGAGAATGGTAAAATCATCTATTAAATTATCTGAATCAACTGGAATTAAAAATAATAAAACTGAATTTCTTTCAATATGTCTTAAAAAATTGTGACCAAGACCTTTACCTTTTGAAGCACCCTCTATTATTCCTGGTATATCAGCAACTGTATATGAAGAAAAATTGTCAAGATTAACAATACCTAAATTAGGCTTTAATGTTGTAAAGCTGTAATCAGCGATTTTTGGTTTAGCGGAAGTGATTTTTGACAATAATGTAGATTTACCAGCATTAGGATAACCTACTAAACCAACATCTGCAAGAATCTTTAATTCTAATATTATAGTTAATTCTAACCCTGGAGTGCCACTCTGAGCGTATCTAGGTGTTTGATTCCTAGATGTTTTAAAATTAACATTTCCTTTTCCCCCTTTTCCGCCTTTTAGTAAAATTATTTTTTCATGCGGTTTTGATAACTCATTTAAAAATTCGCCGTTACTTGAATTTTTGAATATTGTACCCATAGGGACCTCAATATACAGATCCTTTCCATTTGCTCCCGAACTATTTCCTTTAGCGCCATTCTTTCCATTTTCTGCCTTAAAATGCTTCTTAAACTTAAAATTATATAGAGTCCACATGTTAGGATTAGCTTTAAATATAATATCTCCACCTTTTCCTCCATCACCTCCATCAGGTCCTCCCTTTGGAATATATTTCTCTCTTCTCAAATGAGATGAACCTTTTCCACCATTACCAGAAATTAGATGAATTTTAGCATAATCAACAAAATTTCCTTCAGTCATTTTTATGTTTATCGATAAGCTTGGTTAATCTATCTTTAACTTGATTTATACTATCTTGTCCACTGATTGAAAAAAACTTGTTTTGCTCTTTATAATACTCTTTTAAAATTGATGTTTTTTGATTATACTCATCAAATCTTTGTCTAATTTTCATCTTATCTTGATCATCAGCTCTTCCACTTTCAACACCTCTTTTTAAAATCCTATTAATTAATATTCTCTCGTCAACCTCTAGTGATATCGTTAAATTAATACTAAGATTTTTTTTGAATAAGAAATTATCCAAATGAATTCCTTGCTCGATTGTCCTTGGAAAACCGTCAAATATATAGCCTTTTGAATTCGTATTTTCTTCAATCTTATTTTCCAGTAAATTAATAGTTAATTCATCAGGAACTAACTTACCTGAATCAATATATGATCTAGCTAACTTTCCCAACTCCGTATTTTTTTTTATGTTTTCTCTAAAAACATCACCTGTAGAAATATGAGTCAAATTATACTTAATTTTAATAAAGTTTGCTTGGGTTCCTTTTCCAGATCCTGGCATTCCAAATAAAACAATATTCATATCAAATTAATTATATTACAAATATATCTTTTTTAAGTAGTGTATTAAAATTCCAAATTTATATCATTACTTTTACAACAAATGGATCCATTCTCAAGCAATAAGATACTAGGTATAATTGGCGGAGGCCAACTTGGAAAAATGTTGTTAAATGATATATTAAAATGGGATATTATAACTTATGTTTTAGATCCCAATAAAGACGCTCCTGCTAAAGAATTTTGTAATAAATTTTATTGTGGAAATTTAAATGATTTTGAAACAATTTATCAATTTGGAAAAAAAGTTGATATAATTACTTTTGAAATAGAACATATAAATACGGAAGCCCTTACAAAACTTGAAAGTGAGGGCACTGTCATTTACCCTAAACCTAGTACATTAAGTGTTATTAAAGACAAATTCAAACAAAAAAAATTTTATTTGGATAATAACATTCCAACTTCAAATTTTATTTTTTTTGATAGAAAAAAAGATATAATTCGTGCCCTAGAAACAAAAAAAATAAAACTACCGTTTGTTTGGAAGTCAACTAAATTTGGCTATGATGGTTACGGTGTTAGAATTGTAAATGATCAAACTGATTTAAAATTAATTGAAAATAAATCTTGTATTATTGAAGAGTTGATAAATTACAAAAAAGAACTATCAATAATTATATGCAGAAACTTAAATGGAGAGTGTAAATTATTCCCTACAGTAGAAATGAAATTCAATAAAAGTTCAAATCAACTTGAAACAGTAATTTTTCCTGCTAATATCAATGACAAAATAAATAGTCAAGCAAAAGAAATAGCTTTAAAAGTTTCAGATAGTTTTAAAAATGTAGGTTTACTTGCGATAGAGATGTTTTTAACGTTAGATGATCAAATTCTGGTTAATGAAGTTGCTCCAAGACCTCACAACAGTGGTCACTTTACAATTGAAGGAACTATCACATCTCAGTTTGAACAACATATACGAGGAATTTTAAACTTACCTCTAGGGAGTACTAAATTAATTTCTGCTGGTTTAATGATAAATTTATCAGGTACAAAAAACTTTTCTGGAAATGTACATTACGAAAACTTAGATAAAATATTTAAATTTGAAGGTGTAAATTTACATATATATGGAAAAAAGAAAATTAGACCAAACAGAAAAATGGGGCATATAACAATCTTAAATAAAAATAAATCAAAGGCTCAAGAAATAAAAAATAAAATAAAAAAAACTATAAAAATAATTTCTAAATAAAATGGCAGAGATTGGAATAATTATGGGAAGCAAATCAGATTTGCCAGTATTAAATGAAGCTGTTGAAATAATCAAAAAATTTGGTTTGTTACACGAGTTAGATGTTGTTTCTGCTCATAGAACACCTGAAAAAATGATGGAGTATGGTAAAAATGCTCATAAAAGAGGAATAAAAGTTATAATTGCTGGAGCTGGAGGAGCTGCCCATCTCCCTGGTATGATTGCAGCTTGCTCTCCATTACCAGTGATTGGTGTACCAATTAAATCCTCAAATTCAATTGACGGATGGGATTCTATTTTATCAATACTTCAAATGCCTAACGGAGTTCCTGTTGCAACCGTAGCGTTAAATGGAGCAAAAAATGCTGCTATATTAGCAATTCAGATTTTAGGCTGCTCAAATGAGAAAATTAAAAATGATATCTTAAATTATAAAAAAGAACAAGAAAATAAAGTTTTAAACAGTTTAAAAAAGTGATTAAATCAAAATAATGTTCATAACTGATGGATTTAGTTGAAAACTTCTTTTTAATGTTTGAAATTATTAGTTAAAAAAAAAATCATTTGGTATAATTTTGTTTATAATATTATGAACAATAGTTTTTCCAAAAGACATATTGGTACTTCAAAAAAAAAGGAGTTTAGATACCTACTAAAAAAAACTGGAGTCAACAATATATCTGAATTAATTGAAGAGACTATCCCTTCAAGAATTATAATTAATGATGACCTTAATATAAAAAAAGGAATTAGTGAGTATGATTATCTAAGACATATTGATAAAATTTCAAGAAAAAATAAGCTATTTAAAAATTATATTGGTCTCGGTTATAACTCATCAATTACACCAACGGTAATCTTAAGAAATATTTTTGAAAATCCAAGTTGGTATACTGCATACACACCATACCAACCTGAAATATCACAAGGAAGGCTTGAAGCATTATTCAACTTTCAAACTGTTATTACAGAACTAACCGGAATGGAAATTTCTAATGCCTCCTTACTTGACGAAAGTACGGCAGCAGCAGAGGCAATGAGTCTTATTTTTAATATAAGATCCAAAGAAAAAAACCACTCCAATAAATTTTTTGTTTCAAAAAATACCTTTTCTCAAACAATCTCTGTACTAAAAACCAGAGCAAAACCTTTGGGAATCGAAATAGTGGTTGCCGATGAAAGTGAAATAGATTTTGATGTTTCTTTTTTTGGCGCTTTTTTTCAGTACCCGTGTAATTACGGTGAAATACCAAATCTTCCCTCACTTATTGAAAAAGCATCTTCAAAAGGAGTAAAAACTGTTGTGTCAGCTGATCTTTTAAGTTTGGTTTTATTAAATGGTCCAGGTAATTACGGTGCAGATGTGGTCGTTGGTACATCACAAAGATTTGGAATTCCACTAGGTTATGGAGGTCCACATGCTGCTTTTTTTGCAACTAAACTGGAATATAAAAGATTTATTCCTGGAAGAATTATTGGTAAATCAAAAGATTCAAATGGCAATGATGCGCTTAGGATGGCTCTTCAGACTAGAGAACAACATATTAAAAGAGACAGAGCAACATCAAATATTTGTACTGCACAAGTTTTACTTGCGGTAATGGCAAGCATGTATGCAGTTTATCACGGACCTAAAGGATTAATTAAAATTGCTAAAAAAATTAATGACTATGCCAATAAATTAAATTCAATTTTCCAAGAGTTAGGAATAATCCAAATCAATAAAAATTATTTCGATACTTTATGCATAAAAATTTCTTCTGCTAAACTTAAAAAAATCGCTGAAAAGTCAATGTTAAATTTTAATTACATAGATTCCAGTACTGTATCAATTTCCTTAAATGAATGTTTATCAAAAAAAGATTTTAAAAATATTGTTAAAACTTTTGAAAAATATACTGGCAAAAAAGCAATTCATTTAAATAACAAGTCCAAAAACAGTTTTTTTAAAAATCAAATCAGAAAAGGTAAATTTTTACAACACATTACTTTTAATTCGTATCACACAGAAACCTCAATAATGCGCTACATCAAGTTTTTAGAAAAAAAAGATATATCGCTAACTGACTCCATGATTCCTCTTGGTTCATGTACCATGAAATTAAATGCTGCCTCAGAAATGGCGCCTCTCAGTTCTAAATACTGGACAGATATTCACCCATTTGCCCCAATAAATCAAACTAAAGGTTATCAGATCGTACTATCTTCATTGGAGAGAAAATTATCTATTATTACAGGTTTTCATTCAACTTCATTACAACCTAACTCAGGGGCTCAAGGAGAATATACTGGACTTTTAGTTATTAGGGCGTATCATGAGTCAAATGGAAATTATAATAGAAACATATGTCTTATTCCATCATCTGCTCACGGAACAAACCCTGCTTCAGCTGTGATGGCTGGAATGAAAGTAGTTGTTATAAAAACTGACGATTTTGGAAATATTGATTGGAATGATTTAAAAGACAAAGTTGATAAATATAAAAATAACCTATCTTCTTTAATGATTACTTATCCGTCTACTCACGGAGTTTTTGAAGCTAATATTAAACAAATTACAAAACTAATTCATGATAATGGAGGACAGGTATATATGGATGGCGCAAATATGAATGCTCAAGTAGGAATAACAAATCCAAAAATAATTGGAGCAGATGTATGTCATTTAAATTTACACAAAACATTTTCAATTCCACATGGTGGTGGTGGACCAGGAGTTGGACCTATTTGTGTAGCCAAGCATTTATCTAGATTTTTACCCTCAAATCCTATAATTAAAACAGGAGGTGAAAATGCAATAAGTTCAGTTTCATCTGCACCCTGGGGTTCTGCAATGGCTTGTATTATATCTTATGGTTATATAAAAATGCTCGGAAGAGAAGGGCTAAAAAAGTCTACTCAACATGCAATTTTAAATGCTAATTATATTAAATCACGATTAGAAGGAGCCTTTAAAATTTTATATGTTGGAGAAAAAAATAGAACTGCACATGAATTAATAATTGATTTAAGAGTATTCAAAAAGAAAAATATTGAAGCCGTAGATATAGCAAAAAGACTGATTGATTATGGATTTCATTCACCAACTCTCTCCTTTCCAGTACCAGGAACTATGATGATTGAACCAACTGAAAGTGAAAATTTAGAAGAAATAGATAAATTTTGTGATTCATTAATTTCTATTAGAATGGAAATTGAGTCATTGAATTATCATGATGAAAAAAGCGTTTTAAAAAACTCACCTCATACTTTGGAAGAAGTATGTTCAGATAATTGGAATCACAGTTATAGTAGACAGACAGCAGCATTTCCACTAGATTATGTTAAAAAAAATAAATTTTGGCCGAGTGTTAGCAGAATCGATGAAGGTTTTGGAGATCGTAATTTAATTTGTTCATGTTTACCAACAAAAAATTATGTAAATGTATAATAATATATGTTTAAGAAACAAAAATTAAATGTATTAATCGAAATGAGATTATTTGGATATCGTATAACAACTATTTAATTCAAGTTTTTGAAAATTTATAAACCTATATTGCTTTAATTTTTTTTGAAATGAATTGTAAAATAACTGGAACAGGTTCTTATATACCAGATAAAATAGTTAAGAACAAAGATTTTGAGGAAAATTTATTTTTAGATTCTGATGGTTCTAAATATGATTTTTCTAATTCTAAAATAATTGAAAAATTCCAATCTATTACTGGGATTGAAGAAAGAAGATATGTTGATCATGAATTAACAACATCAGATATTGCAACAATTGCTTCAGAGAGAGCAATAAAAGATGCAGATATAGATAAAGAGATGATTGATTACATAATATTTGCTCATAATTTTGGCGATGTTGAATATGGATCTAATCAATATAAAATGTTACCAAGTTTAGCCTCAAAAGTTAAAGCTAAATTAAAAATTAACAATCCTAGTTGTGTTTGCTATGATTTAATATTTGGATGTCCAGGATGGGTTGAAGGGCTAATTCATTCCAATGCTTTTATGAAATCAGGAATTGCCACCAAATGTTTAGTTATAGGTTCAGAAACTCTTTCTAGAGTTGTAGACAATCATGACAGAGACTCAATGATTTTTTCTGACGGTGCTGGTGCAACAATTTTAGAAAAAGTCAATGAAGATGGAGGGATTATAAATCACCAAAGTTCTACATTTACAAGTTCAGATGAAATTGATTTTCTCTCAGTTGAAAAATCCTATAAAATTGAAAATAAAAACCAATTTATAAAAATGAAGGGGCGTAAAGTATATGAATTTGCACTGAGAAATGTTCCACTAGCAATGAAAAGTTGCCTAGATGACTCAAATTTTAATATTAGTCAAATAAAAAAAATTTTTATTCATCAAGCTAATAAAAAAATGGATCATGCAATTTTGAATAGATTTTACAAATTGTACGATTCTACTCCTCCTAAGGAAGTAATGCCAATGTTGATTGAATTTTTGGGAAATAGTTCTGTTGCCACTGTTCCTACTCTTTATGATCAGGTTTTAAAAAATAAATTAAAAAATCATAGCCTAAGTAAAGGGGACATAGTTTTATTTGCAAGTGTAGGTGCAGGAATGAATGTTAATGCAGTTACATATCAAGTTTAATTCTTTTTTATTTATTTTCCACCTTTAATAATTTATTAATCGCTTTCTCGTAAATTTATGTAATGAAATTTTTTTTCCATATAGGTAGATATTTCTTAATGATAAAAAAAACATTTGGAAAATTCACAAAGTGGAACGTATTGAAGGGCTTAATTTTTAGAGAAATTGATGACTTAATTATAAGTTCTACTGGTATTGTTTCCTTTTTGTCATTCTTTGTAGGAGGAGTAGTTGCAATTCAAACTGCTATAAATATAGAAAATCCTCTATTACCTAAGAACCTAATAGCATTTACAACAAGACAGTCAATAATATTAGAGTTTGCTCCTACTTTTATTTCCGTTATAATGGCAGGAAAAGTTGGTTCATACATCACCTCGAGTATTGGAACAATGAGAGTAACTGAGCAAATTGATGCATTAGAGGTTATGGGTGTTAACACCTATAATTATTTAATTTTACCGAAAATTATTGCTTTAACTCTTTACCCATTTCTAATTACAATCTCAATGTTTGTTGGTATTTTTGGTGGATATGTAGCTTGTATAAGTGGAGGATTTTCGTCACCTGCAGAGTTCATTGAGGGACTTCAACTAGATTTTAGACCATTTCATGTAACTTATGCATTTATTAAAACTTTTATATTTGCCATGCTTTTAGCTACAATCCCCTCTTATCATGGCTATTACATGCAAGGAGGCGCACTAGAAGTTGGTAAATCAAGTACAACTTCCTTTATATGGACAAGTGTTGCTATAATCACAGCAAATTCTTTTATAACCAATATTTTGCTGACATGATCAGAGTAGAAAATCTTTACAAATCATTTGAAGGAATAGAAATTCTTAAGAATATTTCTACAAGTTTTGAAAAGGGAAAAACTAATTTGATTATTGGTCAAAGTGGATCAGGTAAAACAGTTCTTTTGAAATCAATACTTGGATTAATTGAAGTAGAGAAGGGTAATATTATTTTCGGAGACAAATTAATTTCAAAAATGAAAGAAAAGGAAAGGGCTAAACTTCGACAAGATATTGGAATGGTTTTTCAGGGAAGTGCTCTATTTGATTCAATAAATGTTGAGGAAAATGTTATGTTTCCTATGAAAATGTTCACAAATAAAAATCATACAGAAATACTAGATAGAGCAAATATTGCAATTAAAAGAGTTAATTTGATTAATTCAAATCATAAAATGCCTGCTGAATTATCCGGAGGAATGAAAAAAAGAGTTGCAATTGCTAGAGCGATAATAATGAATCCTAAATATCTTTTTTGTGACGAGCCAAATTCAGGTTTAGATCCAAAAACATCAATAATTATTGATAACCTGATAAAAGAAATAACTAATGAGTTTAACATAACAACTGTAATTAATAGTCATGATATGAACTCAGTTGTTGAAATTGGTGAAAAAATAATTTTTTTAGAGGAAGGAGAAAAAAAATGGGAGGGTTCTAACAAGGAAATTTTTCAAACGAATAATGAATCAGTCTCAAAATTTGTTAATTCATCAGAATTGTTTAAAAAAGTTAGAGATGTGTACTTAAGAAAAAAATAAATTCTATGTGAATTTATTTTTTAATTTAATTTTAATTTGTTGAACTGTATTTTTTAATTCTTGATCGTTTCCTTTTGGATAAATTAACAAAACATCATCAGTCAATATAATTGATAGATTTTTAATTTGATCTAAAACTACCAACTTTTTTGTTTTGTTAAAAATTAAGTTTCCTGAGGAATTTTTTAAAAATTTTTTTTCACTTACGACCTTATTTTTCAAATTATCGAAATTTATTTCCTCAAAAAGTGAACTCCAAGTTCCAAAATCATTCCATTTAAAATCAACCTTTAATACAGAACAGTTAGAGCTTTTTTCTAGTATAGCATAGTCAATTGAAATATTTTCAATTTTTGGATAAACTTTATTAATAAAACTTAACTCTCTATCGGTATTTAAAAATTTAATGCCATCTGAAATTTTACGGTACATTTTAGTTTGATATTTTTTAAAAGAATGAATTATATCTGAAACTTTCCACAGAAAAATGCCACTGTTCCACAAATGTTTGTCTAATTTCAAATACTGTTCAGCATTTTTTTTGCTAGGTTTTTCCACAAACTTTATAACATCATTAATTTTTTTATTTTTATTACCATACATAATGTAACCAAATCCAGTTTCAGGCCTTAAAGGTTTAACTCCAAAAGTCAATAATCTGTCATATTTTGCTACAAAATCAAATCCTAACTTAACATTTAAAACAAAAGATGAAATATCACTTATTAAGTGGTCACTTGGACAAACAATAACTCTTGCCTCTGAGTTAATTTTATTTATTTTCAATGATGCATACAGAATGCTAGGTGCAGTATTTCTCTTTTTAGGTTCAATAATTATATGCGATTTATCAACCTCACTTAATTGATCTAAAACTAGATCTCGATACAAATCGTTTGTTGAAATAAATATATTGTTGACAGGTACAACTTTTTTTAGTCTAACAAAAGTTTTTTGAATTAAAGTCTCACCATCGCCACCAAAATCTATAAATTGTTTGGGTGTAGAAACTTTACTTATTGGCCAAAATCTTGAACCAATTCCACCAGCTAAAATTATCGCATAATTATTATTAATCATTTTGTACATTTATTAATGAAACCTGAACATGAGGACTAAATAAATATTTTTTATTAGTATTTAGATTTAAACATTCATATTTTTTTACTCTTTTTTTTAAAATTTGATAATTTTTTAAATTGAACATAAAAATATCACCAACAATTAATTCAAATATAAATTTTGAGTTTAAATTAATGTCATATTTTTTAATTTCTATACTTAACTCAGAATCAGAATCTGAGGAAGCTTTAGGTTTAGCCATATGTTTTTTTAAAAGCAACAATAATTTAGGTGGAAAAATTGATGAATGTAAAAATGGTTTCATTATTTTTTTATATTTATTTTTCCACTCATTTCCATGTGGTTTTATTTTGTATCCAAAATCTGAATATGATAGAAAATGTGCTATCTCGTGAATTAATGTTATCAAAAATCGATACTTGTTTGAAGTTTTATTTATAGAAATTTTACTATTCCCATTATTAAATTTAAAATCACCATATTTAGTTTTTCTGTTTTTAGTAATTTCAATTTCAACACTTAAATTTTTTAATAATAGATTTAAATTTTCTAAAGAATTGATTGGTACATAATCATATAAAACATTCATAAGCCAAATTATGGTGAAGATAAAGAAACTTGAAGCACTTTCCCATTATAAAATTTACTACCATTTAACAAAAAATCAAGCAAATAATTAGCAAATTTTTTTGCCGAAACTTTTGCTTTATAACCAGGAAACGCATTTTCTAGCATTTCAGTTTGAACCGCGCCAATTGCTAAACAATTAAATGATGGACCAGTCTCCTTATATTCCTCTGCTAACATTTCAGTTAGAATCGATACAGCACCTTTACTGCTACTGTAAGCCGATAGACCCGAGAATTTTAAACTACCTTGGATGCCACCCATACTTGATATATTAACTACATGTCCATAATTGTGTATAAATGGAATTACAAGCCTTGTTATTTCAGCTAATCCAAAAACATTTACTTCATATATTTTTTTGAAAATTTCAACATCTGTATTTGAAAAGGGTTTTTTAATTAGGCATCCTGCATTATTTATCAAACCATCTATTCGTATTTTTTTTGTTTTTAAAAGATTTACTAATTCATTTAGTGACTTCTTTTTTGTTATATCTATATTCAATGGAATAATATTTTTTATATTTTCAAGACTTTCAGTATTTCTTGAAATTGCAATAACATTTATGCCTGACTTTGCTGCTTGAATAGAAGTTTCTTTACCTATTCCCTTACCTGACCCAGTAACAATGATGGTTTTCATCAATAGTCTAATTTAAAAGCATAATTGCTGGATTTTCAATATACTTTTTTAAAGTTTGTAAAAATCTTGAACCGTTTGCTCCGTCTACAGATCTGTGATCGCATGCTAATGTCAAAGTCATCGTATTTCCAATTGATATTTTGTTGTTTTTAACAACAGGCTTTGTGATAATTGCACCAACGGACAATATAGCTGAGTTGGGTTGATTTATAATTGATGTGAATTCCTTGATTCCAAACATTCCAAGATTGGAAATAGTGAAAGTACTTCCTTCAATTTCAGTTGGATTCAACTTTTTTTCATTTGCTCTCTTTGCAAAATCTTTGACTGTGTCTGAAATTGATTGAATTTTTTGATTATCCGCAAACTTAATTACAGGTACAATTAACCCATCTTCAACTGCAATAGCAACACCAATATGAATATGGTTAAACTTGACTATTTTATCGTCGGTCCACTTTGAGTTAACCTCAGGATGATCTTTTAAAGCTGATGCTGAAGCTTTTATAATTAAATCATTAAATGATATTTTATGATTGCCGGTTGAGTTAATTTGGGTTCTAAAAGAAATTAAATTATCAACATCAAATTCAACTGTTAAGTAATAATGAGGTGCACTAAATTTTGATTGAGATAACCTTTTAGCTATTGTTTTTCTCATTTGGGTATTTTGAATTTCAACACTTGATTCAGTTGAAACAACATTACTACCAGTGATATTTTCTTTTAAATTTTCAACATCTCTTTTTATAATTCTACCTCCATCACCGGATCCATTAATTTTATTTATATCAACTCCTTTTTCAAAAGCAATCTTCCTTGCTAATGGGGATATAAAAATTCTTGAGTTTTTATCACTAATTTCTTCAATCTTTTTAGAAGAAGACACTTCTATACCTAAATCACCACTAGTTACATTATTAACTGATTTTTTTTGATCTTCTATAATTTCATTTTTCGATTCAATTTTTCCTTGTGTTTTGGGAGCTAAATTCTTTTTTTCCAATGCGCTACTAAAATCCGATCCTTTTTCACCAATTATTGCTAGAATTGAATCAACTTTAGCTGATTGACCAACGTCAATACCAATGTAAAGTAGTGTGCCCGAGTAAAAAGATTCAAATTCCATTGTAGCTTTATCCGTCTCAATTTCAGCTATTATTTCACCTTCATCAATTTTATCTCCAACTTTTTTTAACCAAGAAACAACAGTTCCTTCCTCCATTGTATCACTCAGCCTAGGCATTGAAATAACACTGAAGTTGTTTGATTTTGATGGTGATTTGTTATTATTTTCATTTACTAAATTTTTATTTTTTTCTTCATTAACATCTGCTGAAACTTCATCAATATCTTTTTCATTATCGAGATCAACGCTCAATAATTTTGATATATCTTCACCTTCTTTTCCAATAATTGCCAACAAATTATCTACGGGTGCAGTATCTCCCTCATTAATTCCAATATGAAGTAGAGTCCCGGAGTAAAAAGCCTCAAACTCCATTGTGGCTTTATCAGTCTCAATTTCTGCTAAAATATCACCTTCATTTACTTCATCACCAACCTTTTTATACCATTTAGCTACTGTTCCCTCCTCCATTGTATCACTTAGCCTTGGCATATTAATTATCTCCGCCATATTAAATTAATTTATGTTTCAAAAATGGGTAGTTTTTTTCCTCATAGACTGCGTCATACATAACATTTTTTTCAGGATATGGAGAATCATCTGCAAATTTTTCACATTCATTAACTCTTTCCCTAATTTTAAGATCAATTTCATCAAGTTGTTTTAATGTTGCATATTTATTTTTTAAGATAACCTCTTTGACTTGAAAAATAGGGTCAATTTTTTTATAATCCTCTACTTCTTTTTTAGTTCTATAATGTTGAGCATCTGACATTGAGTGTCCTCTATATCTGTAAGTTTTCATTTCAAGAAAGGATGGTCCATTATCTTTCCTTGCATGCGTAATAGCTTTATGAATTGATTTAGCTACAGGTACAGGGTTCATTCCGTCAACAGGCTCACAAGGCATTTCATAGCCAAGACCAAGCTTCCATATCTCCTGATGATTAGAGGTCCTTGCAACAGAAGTTCCCATAGCGTATCCATTGTTTTCTACAATAAAAACAACAGGTAATTTCCACAACGCAGCCAAATTTAAAGTTTCATGTAATGACCCTTGTCTTACAGCTCCATCACCCATAAAGCAGAGAGTTACTGAATCGCGATTAAAAAATTTATCTCCAAATGCCATTCCAGCTCCAAGAGGTATTTGTCCTCCTACAATTCCGTGACCCCCAAAAAAATTATGTTCTTTTGAGAAAATATGCATTGAGCCTCCAAGACCATTTGATGTTCCCGTTGATTTTCCAAATAGTTCAGCCATAACCTTTCTTGGATCTACACCAAGTCCAATGGGCTGAACATGATTTCTATATGCAGTAATCATTCTGTCTTTGCCAATTTCCATAGCATGAAGTGCGCCTGCTAAAACAGCTTCCTGACCATTATAGAGATGAAGAAAACCTCTGACTTTTTGTTGAATATAAACAGCTGCTAATTTATCCTCAAACTTTCTCCAAAAAAGCATATTTTCATACCAGTCAACATAAGTTTGTTTGGTTATTTTTTTCATTAGCCAAATATATTTAAAGAATATTCAAAATTAACATTTTTATTAATCAAAGAAAAAAAATGATTTTTTTTTAAATTAAATTAAATTATAAACCTCGTACTTTGGTAATATAAACAGAAGTTGTTTTTTTTTATATTTTTTATTCAATAAAATATATAATTTATTAAAAAAAATTCAATTGTCTATATCAAAAAGTTGCTTTTTACTCAAATTAAATGCCAATGAAAATCTTAAAGTATTTTCCAAAGGATTTCTAATCTTTGAGTTTGAAAATAAATACGATATGTCAATTTTAAGAATCTCCAAGTCAAATCCTGTACCTAATGTAAAAAATTTTCGAGCCCCTTTCTCTAAACTTTCATTAAAATATCCAGTTCTAAAAAAAAATGCTTTATTAAATGAATATTCAAACCCAATAGCCCAAGTTATCTCTTTCAATTCCTCTGAAATTCCATCTGGTGCATCATCAAATGATCTAAAAATTCCATTTAGAAAATTAACATCAGGTTGTTTGTAATTTAAAAAAGATTTATTTTCATCAAAAAAAGGGATCGGGGTTGGAACTAATAATTTATTAAATTCTGTATTAAATGATATCTTGTTATTAGAATCAATAATTCTACTTAAACCTATTCCAAATTTTAAATTTGTTGGTATAAAATTCATCTTACCTCCCTCATCATATTTTAATCTGGGTCCTACATTTGAGATATTTATACCAGTTCTAAATATTGAGGATTTTCTAAAAAAATTAAATTTCTCACTTTTGTAAAAAGCAGAAATATCGAAACCAACGGTTGAAGCAGATGAAGGGTCAATGTCAGTTGATAATTTTAAGTCAGAATATATGAATCTTGCTGCAACAGATGATGAAAAATTCTTTGATAATAACAATGAATAAGAAAAATCTAAAGTTAATTCATTAGGACTTTGAAGACCCTGATCAATAATTGTTTGTCCAATTATTTCATTAAACTGAATATCACCTAAACTAAAATATTTAAGGCTTACTGCCCATGCATTATTATTATTTTTATTAAAATAAGTTAAATTAGCTAAAAAAATGTCATCAACCAATTTACTTAAATATGGAGTGTAACTTATTCCTAAACCAGATGAATTTTCACAAAAAACATATTTGGAGGGGTTCCATTGTTGCGAATAAGTATCAGCTGAGGTAGCAACTCCAATATCTCCCATTCCAGCTGCTCGAGCGTCCGGAGTTATTAACAAAAAAGGGACACCAGTAGTTATAACTCTGTCTTGAGCGATAATGTAACTTGAAAAAAAAATATATATACTAATTACAATAATATTTTTAAACATGTTATAATAACGAATTTAAATTCAAATTCTTATAATTAAGCTATAACAATAAATACGTAAGTAGTTCGTTTATTATTTATAAGTTGATAAAATTAAATACCGTATATTTGTATGAAAAGTATTTTTTGTAGTGAAGAAAAACCTATGACTCTTATGAAAAATCTTCTACCTAACATGAGAAATTTCCTGATTCTTTTGTCATTTTTAATTATATCTAGTTGTGGTAATCGTAAAAATGAATCAAGAGGAACTGGATGGAGTATAAATTCCAAAAAAGGAGGGTTTCAATATAACATAGAATTTGAAGACCAAGAAACTGGTCCAGGTCTTGTTTTTATTGAGGGTGGAACATACACAAAAGGTCAAGTTAAAGATGATGTCCTACATGATTGGAATAATTCACCAAATAGGCAGCATGTTATGTCCTTTTATATTGATGAAACTGAAGTAACAAATATAATGTATCTTGAGTATTTAGATTGGATTAAAGCAGTTTTTCCACAAAATGAGGATAGATATAAAAGACTTTACGAGGGTGCTCTTCCTGATACTCTTGTGTGGAGAAATCAGCTTGGATATGTTGAAGAACTTACAACTAACTATCTTAGGCATCCTGCTTATGCCGAATATCCTGTAGTTGGAGTAAACTGGATTCAAGCAGTTCAATATCTAGAGTGGAGAACTGATAGGGTAAATGAGTTTATACTTGAAAGAGAGGCTTACGTTCAGAAAGATGTGCGTTTTACAACTGATGTTGAAAATGGACAAGTAGACGTAAATAGTACTTTTAATACTGAAACATATTTAAGGAGACCAGAAACAACCTACGGTGGAAAGATAGACTCAATTGCTGGAAAAAAAGGAATTAAAAATGATTCAATAAGTGTATATGCTGGAGTTGATAAAGGAATTTTATTACCAGCATATAGATTACCTACTGAGTCTGAATGGGAGTATGCAGCTTTAGCATTAATTGGAGACAGGGAATACAACGCCTACAGAGGAAAAAAGAAATATCCCTGGTCTGGAGAATATACTAGATCTCAAAAAAGAAGAACTGAAGGTGATCAATTAGCAAATTTCAAACTTGGAAAGGGAGATTATGGTGGTATTGCTGGTTGGTCAGACGATGGAGCTGATATTACAATTCAAGTTAAATCATACCCTCCTAATGATTTTGGAGTATACGATATGGCTGGAAATGTTTCAGAATGGGTTGCTGATGTTTATAGACCCATAGTTGATGACGAGGCTAGTGATTTTAACTATTACAGAGGAAATGTTTACCTAAAAGATGTAATAGGTGAAGATGGGAAAGCTGAGATAATTTCTCCTGATGAACTAGTCTATGACACTCTACCTACTGGAAAAATTATAATAAAAAGATTGCCTGGACAACTCAAAAAGACCGAAATTGACGAGGAAGAAACATTTTTAAGACAAAATTTTTCTGAAAGTGATAATAGAAATTATAGAGATGGTGATATCGAATCAACAAGGTTATTTGGTCAAAGTCAAGATGAAGAATTAGCTGAAAATAAAAGACCAGAAACTACAAATATGTATGATGCTCCTACTCACCCAAAGGTCACAACAAACGAAGATGGACAAATTGTTAGAACAAAAGATAAGTCTGGTTCAAGAACTTCTCTAATCACAGATGAAGTTAGAGTTTATAAGGGAGGTTCATGGAAAGACAGAGCATATTGGCTTGATCCAGCTCAAAGAAGATATCTTCCTCAATATATTGCAACAGATCATATTGGTTTTAGAGGTGCGATGTCAAGACTTGGATCTAAAAGTAAATCAAGGAAAACTGCTAGACACAAAAGAAAAAGTTAATCATTTTTTTTAATTTTCTTTACCTAATTTTTATATCTAAATATGATTTTAGAAAAAATATACAGGATATATTTAGATAGCAAAAAAGTATGTATTGATACAAGAAAACTTGAAATAGGGGATATTTTTTTCTGTTTAAGAGGTAAAAATAATGACGGAAACGAATTTGCTCAAGAAGCAATTAAAAAGGGTGCCAAATTAGTTGTTTCTGATAATGAAAAGTATAGGACAAAAAATAAAAAACAAATCTTTGTTAAAGACTCCCTTAAAACCCTACAACTTCTTTCAACCTATCATAGATTAAGATTAAATTTAAAAATAATTGCAATAACAGGTTCCAATGGAAAAACTACATCTAAGGAATTAATTGGTGCAGTTTTATCCTCTAAATTTAAAGTAAAAAAAACTACAGGCAACCTAAATAATCACATTGGTGTTCCTCTAACTCTATTGAATTTTGACAAAAATACTGAAATAGGTATTGTGGAAATGGGAGCTAATCACATAGGAGAAATTAATTTTTTATGTGAAATTGCTAAACCCACTCATGGGGTTATAACAAATTTTGGTAAAGCTCATTTAGAAGGATTTGGAAACTTAAGTGGTGTAATTAAGGGGAAAAAAGAACTTTATAATTATCTATTAAATAATAATGGAATGATATTAATTAATAATGATGACCCAAATCAAAAAAAAATTAAAAATAATCCTAATGTTTATTCTTATGGAACATCTGACAAAACAGACTTTAAATTCGAAAAAAATCTTGAAAATAAATTTTTAAAATTTTACTACAATAAAAAATTATTTGAAACTAAATTAATTGGAGAATATAATTATAATAATTTGTTTTGTGCAGTTTCATTTGGAAAATTTTTTGGTATTGATACCAATGAAATTCAAATTCCAATAAAAAAATTTGTCCCTAAAAATAATAGATCTCAAATAATAAAAAATAAGTCATCTAATATCTTTATGGATAGCTATAATGCAAATCCAACAAGCATGATTGTTTCACTTAAAAGTTTTTTAAAAAATTATAAAGCTAAAAGACTCATTATTTTGGGTGATATGATGGAGCTAGGCAAGTATTCTAAAGATGAACACCAAAAAATAGTTGATTTTTTATCTAACATAGATATTGATAAAATTATTTTAATAGGAAATTTTTTCTTTGAGTCAAATTCCAATAAAAAATTTATAAAATTCACTAGCACTGATCAAGCTATTTTATATTTAAATAAGCAAGATTTTAAGAACAAAAATATTTTTGTAAAAGGTTCTAGATCTAATAAACTTGAGAAAATTTTAGATATAATTAATTAAAATTATTACCATTTATTTTTAACTTGAGAAAAAAACTATTATTATGCCTGTAGTTTCAGTTTTTATTGGAATCTTACTCTTATTTTTTTTCATTATTTATTTGAAATTTGACGCCTTCATTTCTTTTATAATTATTTCCATTTTTATTGGTATTATTCAAGGAATGGAATTAAACTCAATTGTTGCATCAATTGAAACTGGCATTGGAAGCATTTTAGGTTTTTTAGTGATAATTCTTAGTTTAGGAGCAATGCTTGGTAAGCTAGTTGCTGAAAGTGGAGCTGCACAAAAAATAACTATGGGTCTTATTGAAGCTTTTGGAATTAAATACACTCGGTGGGCTGTAATGTTAACTGGATTTGTTGTAGGAGTAACAATGTTTTACTCGGTTGGATTTGTAATTCTTGTTCCCTTAGTATTCAGCGTCGCAGCTTCAACTGGTATACCATTGATTTCAATTGCTCTTCCAATGTTATGTGCTTTATCTGTAACTCATGGTTATCTCCCTCCTCACCCAGCTCCAACAGCATTAGCGATTCTATTTAAAGCGGATATGGGTAAAACATTAATTTACGGATTTATAATTGCAATCCCCGCAATTATTATCTCCGGACCCATCTTAACAAAATTTTTAAAAAAAGTAAATGCAACTCCACTCAAAGAATTCGTCTCATCAAAAAAATTTAAAGATAATGAGTTGCCGTCCATGTCTAATAGTTTACTAACCTCATTATCTCCAGTTTTAATTATTGGTTTTTCAACTGTAATAATTGAATTCCTGGATCCAAATAGCTTTACTTACGAATTTTTTAAATTTCTAGGTAATCCAGTTGTGGCTTTACTTATCGCTATTATCATAAGTATCTATACCTTGGGAATAAATACTGGAAAAAAAATATCTGAAATAATGAAAATTTTTTCAAACTCTATTAGTGGGATAACTATGGTTCTTCTTATTATCGCTGGAGCCGGTGCATTAAAACAAATTTTAATTGATAGCGGTGTCAGTGATTATGTCGCTGTACTACTTCAAAAAGTTTCTTTATCTCCACTAATTTTAGGTTGGTTGATCGCATCAATTGTTAGAGTTTCTATTGGCTCTGCAACAGTTGCTGGTCTTACAACTGCCGGTATTGTTCTTCCTATTGTTGAAATTACCGGAGTCAATCCAGAACTTATGGTATTAGCAGTTGGGTCGGGTAGTTTGATGTTATCTCATGTTAATGATCCAGGTTTTTGGATGTTTAAAGAATATTTTAACTTATCAATTAAAGACACTCTTCTAACATGGACTATAATGGAAACCTCTGTAGGTATATCTGGTTTGATTGGTGTACTATTACTTAATCTTATTATTTAAAAAAAAATGAATATTTTAGAAAAAATAGAAAAATTAGAACTAATTCTTCCACCTGCACCGAAACCTCTTGGTGTTTACAAACCTACACTTATTATTGATAATTTTTTGTATGTTTCAGGTCAAGGACCAGTTAAATCGGATGGCTCTTTAATAATTGGAAAAGTTGGAAAAGATATGGATAAACATGAAGCTAAAAAAGCAGCTAGACAAGTTGGACTCACAATGATTTCAAGTATTGTATCAAATATTGAAAATGTTGAAAGAGTTAAAAGAATTGTTAAAGTATTTGGAATGGTGAACTCTAGTCGAAATTTTTATGATCATCCTTTTGTAATCAACGGATTTAGTGAATTAATGTCTGAAATTTTTGGTGACGACTTAGGTATTGGTGTAAGAAGTGCAGTAGGTATGACTTTACCTGGTAATATTCCTGTTGAAATAGAGGCTAAATTTGAACTTTATAATTAAAATGTTATTTGATCTTAATAAACTTGATACAAGTAGAATTATTACACCTGCTTTACTTATTATAAAATCTAATATAGTTCATAATATAAAAAAAATGATAGAAATATCTGGCGACAAAGATAGACTTTGGCCTCATATTAAAACTCATAAAATGTCAGATATTATAAAATTGCAAATTAAATATGGTATCAAAAAATTTAAGTGTTCTACTATTTCTGAACTGAAATTATTGTCGTCTGTAAAGAAAATTGACCAAATTTTATTAGCCATGCAACTTACTGAGGACAAGATTCAATCTTACATAGATATTAAAAAAAATAACCCAAAAATAATTTATTCTACTCTAATAGATAATCTTAAAACTCTAGATTTTTACGATAAAATTTGCAAAAAATTAGATTCAACTTTAAATGTTTGGATAGATATTAATAATGGAATGAATAGAACTGGAATAGAACCTAATAAAGCAATCGATCTTTATGACAAAATTAATCAAAATAAAAATATTAATTTAAAAGGATTACATGTCTATGATGGAAATATAAGAGATGAAAGTGAAATTATTAGAAAAAAAATAAGTGATAAAAATTTCCAACCAGTCATTAATTTATTAAAAAATCTAAATCAAAAAAAATCAAAAAAAATTGATTTAATAGCTGGTGGATCTCCTACTTTTTTACCTCATTCATACAGGAAAAATGTATTTCTTAGTCCTGGAACTACTCTTTTATGGGACGACGGATATTCAAAAATTTGGCCTGAGTCTCCTTTTTTATTTTCTGGAATTTTAGCTACAAGAGTCATAAGCAAGCCAAATGATAATTTAATATGTCTTGATTTAGGTCACAAAGCAATTGCGTCTGAAATGAAAATGCCTAGGGCTAAAATTATTGGACTTGAAAATGCTAAACATCTATCTCAAAGTGAAGAGCATTTAGTTATAGAATCAAATAAATCAAATAAAATTAATGTAGGAGATATTTTTTACGCCATTCCAAACCATATTTGTCCCACAGTTGCTAAATATAACTCAGCATACGTAATTAATCATTTTAAAGTTGAAGAAATATGGAAAATATCTGCAAGAAACTATAATTATGAAATTAATTTTTGACGCACACCTCGACTTAGCGATGAATGCTCTTGAGTGGAACAGAGATTTAAGGCTTCCAATTGATAAGATTAATGAACTTGAAAAAAATCTAAAAGACAAACCAGATAGAGCAAATGCAACAGTCTCATTCCCAGAATTAAGAAATGGGAATATAGGTATATGTGTGGCTACTCAAATTGCTAGATATGTTAAACCAAAAAATTTATTACAAGGATGGAATTCACCCGAGCAAGCATGGGCTCAGACCCAAGGTCAGTTTTCATGGTACAAAATAATGGAAGCGTTAGGAGAAATAAGACAAATAATTACATCATCTGATTTAACAAATCACCTTGAAAAATGGGGTAATGAAAAATTAACAAAAAAAGCAATTGGTTTTATTTTAAGTCTTGAAGGTGCAGATTCTATAGTTAATGAAAAATATTTAGAAATTTCATATAATAATGGACTAAGAGCCATTGGTCCAGCGCATTATGGGCCAGGAACTTATGCCCACGGAACTGATTCTGACGGAGGTATAGGAATTAAAGGCAAAAGACTATTAAAAAAAATTAATGAACTTGATATGATATTAGATGTATCTCATTTGTGTGACAAGAGCTTTTGGGAGACAATAGATTATTATAATGGAAAAATTTGGGCAAGTCACAGTAATTGTAGAGCCTTAGTTCCTCACAACAGACAATTTTCAGATATTCAAATAAAAGAATTAATATCAAGAGATGCAGTGATAGGCGTAGCATTAGATGCTTGGATGATTATCCCAAATTGGAAAAGAGGGGTTTCTAAACCTTATGAAAAAAAACTTAATATAGATTCTGTAATTAATCATATAGACCATATTTGTCAACTAGCTGGAAATTCAAATCATGTTGGAATTGGTTCAGATCTTGACGGTGCATTTGGAAAAGAACAATGCCCCTATGATATAAATTCAATCGCAGACATTCAAAAATTTAATCGAAAACTCGAAGTGAGAGGGTATAGTGATCATGATGTTGATAAAATTCTGAGTTCTAATTTCATAAATTTTTTACTTAAAAATCTTCCAAAAAAATAAATATAGTTTTTATATGTATATACAATTATTGTTTATACAATTATTTTTTTTTTGTAATAATTTTTTTTTTTTGTTAATTAGAACAAAATTTATAACAATGAAAAAATATATTCCTACTTTAATACTTCTACTTTTTGTCTCTATTTATTCAAATTCCCAATCTTTTAGACCATTAGACAAAAGTCCAATGGATTTGATTGAGTTCTCATCAAGTGATGGTGAAAAAGCAGTTAGAGTTTTATACAGCAGACCTCAATTAAAAGGAAGAAATTTTAGCAGTTTGGTGCCTAATGGTAAATTGTGGAGAACTGGAGCTAATGAATCAACAGAAATTACATTCTACAAACCAGCTTCAATGAATAACATGAAAATTGAAAAAGGGAGTTATACCTTATATACAATACCAAACGAAAATGAATGGACGATAATTATTAATAAAGCTACTCACACATGGGGAGCATATGGATATAATAAAAAAAACGATGTTTTAAGGTTTAATGTACCTGCAAAAAAATCTGATAATTTAATTGAAGCCTTATCAATGGTTTTTGAAAGTTCAAGCGGAGGAGGTAATCTTGTTTTGGGTTGGAGTGATAAAATAGTCAAAATACCGTTTAAAATTTAAATTATAGGAAAAATACTTATTACAATCGGAATTATTGTAACCATAGTTGGATTAGTTTTATTTCTTGTAGAAAAATTTCCAGGATCCTACAGTAACCCTCTTGATTTTAGTTACAAAAAAGGCAATTTTAGCTTTTATTTTCCTTTTGGAACCTCAATAATTATAAGTGTAATCCTTACATTGATTTTTTATTTTTTTAAAAAATAATAATGCTTACAGGCGCAAAATTTGATTGTAAAAATAAATACAGACTAAGTTTATATAGAATTTGGGATGATGATCTCCCAAAAGTTTTTTTTATTATGTATAATCCATCAATAGCTGATAAAAAATATAATGATCCTACAATTACAAGGATAATAAACTACACAAAATTATGGGGATTTGGTGGTTTATATGTCGGAAATATTTTTTGTAATATCAGTACTAAACCAAATAGAAATTTCACTGAATCTGGTCAAATTAAAAAGGAAAAAATAAAATATTTTAAAAAAATGTATAATAAATGCGAGTTGACAATTTTTGCTTGGGGCAATAATCAAAAAACACCTGAATGGATAAAAAAAATTGTAAAAAATCCACATTATATTAAACTAAGCAAGGAGGGAATACCAATGCATCCACTTTATTTAAAAAAAAATTTATATCCTAAAAGTCAATTAGTTTGATTTTAAATGAAAATAAAACGAGAAAACTGAAATCAAAAGACAAACATTTAAAATTACAAGGTAGATAGCAACGTTTGTCAGGGATAACCTCTCTTCAGAAGAGTTTTTTATTTTTCTTAGTTTAATGAAGCTTATCAAAAAACCAACAATTCCTATAAATCCAAAAATAAGACCAATATTTTCTTTTATCAAAATCTTTATTTAATTGTTATGCAAAGATATTATATAAAAATTATATTTTTGTTTTAGCCATCAATATTATCATAAATGAAGAGAATATATGTTTTTTTTTGTTTAACATTTTTTTTAATCAATATCTCTTGTGTTGATAATCCTAGTATTGATGTAGTAAATAAAAATGAATATAAAATTCTTATAAAAAAAAATTTTCCAATAATTGATGTAAGAACTCCAGCTGAGTTTTGGGAGGGACATATTGATAATGCTATTAATATTGATTTTAAATCCAACTCGTTTATAAACGAAATTTCAAAATTAGATAAATCAAAAACATATCTAATATATTGTAGATCTGGAAACAGAAGCTCAAAAGCTGCACTAATAATGGATTCTCTAGGATTTAAAAAAACAATTGACTTGGAAGGGGGATTCCTAAGATGGTAAATAAAATAAAGTTGATTTGTCTTAATAAAATAAAGAAATACTTTTTCCTCTCATTTTTAACATCATTTACTTTATTGTCTCAATCAAAAGACACATACTTTTTTAAAGGAAATATTAATTTAAATAATAATGGAATAGACTGGATACCCCTATTTTCAAGAGATAAACCAACTTTAATATCGAACTTTTCTTTTGGCAAAGACAGGTTTTCAGTTAGCCCTTTAATTAGGTATGATCTAGAGGGTTTTCAAATGTGGGGTATTGATATCTATTGGAACTATCGATTTATAGAAAAAAATAAATTCACGTTTGATTTTGGAGCTTTTTTACCGGGAGTATTTACTCAAAAAGTAAATGTCACGGAAGTTAAACTTCCAAAATCTATTCTTCAACCATGGTCAGCTGCAATGTTTAATCCAAATATTACCTTTTTATCAAATAAAAAAATAGGTTTAAAATTTTCATATTATCAAGGGTTCCCATTAAAAAGAGTAAATACTGATATGTACGATAAAGTTAGAATGTTTTTCTTTTCTCCAATTCTTAGTGGATTTAATTTAAATAATAAACTCATTTTAAATTGGAGTCCTCAAGTTTATAGTATTAAACTAGATAATGACCCGACAGGCTTTTTTGCTGCTCAAACAATATCATTAACTCACAAAGGTTTTCCACTTTCAGTAAGCTCAGTAATGAACAAAACAATATATTTTGGAGGTTTAAGTGGAAAAAAGTTTGATTGGAATATTGCTTTAAATTACTCCTTTGAATTATTTTTTGAAAAAAAATCAATTTAAAAATATTAATAATTTTAATTCATTTTTAATTATATTTCAAAAATTTAAATGAAATATTATGAAAAAAATTGAGGCAATAATTAGGAAATCAAATTTTGATAAAGTAAGAGATGCTTTGCACTCTGTTGAAGTAAACTTTTTTAGCTATTGGGATGTTACAGGAGTTGGTAATGAAAAGGCGGGACAGGTATATAGAGGTATTTCATACAGCACTTCTGATATTCAAAGAAGATATCTTTCAATTGTAGTTAATGATGATTTTCTTGACAAAACTATTGAGGCTATAACTAAATCTGGATC
>TARA_B100000963_G_scaffold361435_1_pt1 | contig 149502 bp, 138 predicted proteins | sample TARA_B100000963 | Tara Oceans TARA_B100000963 (sample SAMEA2622097) | marine metagenome | biome: marine biome (ENVO:00000447); feature: surface water layer (ENVO:00002042); material: "saline water (ENVO:00002010), including plankton (ENVO:xxxxxxxx)" | depth 5 m | reverse complement strand
AAAAAAAAATAACTCCTAATATACAACTTATTAATATCTGCAAAAACAACAAAAACAAGTTATTTTCTGTATTTTTTTATATATTTGTAAAAAACTAAGCCTATATAACAATTCTACTTTAATAATTTATCGGATATTAAATTTAAAGTGTTATAGTTATGACTAAGACAAAGGCTGATTCTGATTTGGTGTCACAGTATCTATATGGTGATGAGAAATCATTAGAACTATTAATTGACAAGCATAAAGCAAGAATTTTTAATTTTATTTATTCAAAAGTATTGGATAGATATACTGCTGAAGATATTTTTCAGGAAACATTTATTAAAGTTATTAAAACTTTAAAAAAAGGATTGTATAATGAGGAAGGAAAATTTTTACCTTGGGTAATGAGAATTGCTCATAATTTAATAATTGATTATTTCAGAAAAAATAAAAGACTACCCTTGTTTGATAATTGTGAAACTTTCGACATTTTTTCTATATTAAAAGATGATATACCTAACGCTGAAAATATTATGATTGACAAGCAAATTAAGAAGGATCTTGTAAAAATTATTTCTGAACTCCCTAAAGATCAAAAAAATGTAATAATGATGAGGCTTTATAAAAACATGAGTTTTAAAGAAATTGCGGATATTTCAGGTGTTAGTATAAATACTGCATTAGGAAGAATGAGATATGCTATTTTAAATATTAGAAAACTAATAGAACAACATCAAATAGTTTTGTCTGCTTGATATAATTTTTTTTGTTGATTTACGTTATCTTTAATAAAGATTAAGTAATGAATCCTAATAAAAAAAATAAAATTTCAAGTAAAAGTCCAAGAGACTTTATAATTAAGCGAATCTTAGCTTTTTCTAAAGCTTATGAAAATACTCAAAAAAAAATTAAGAGCTAAATTTATTTAAAATTGATCTCCTCCCTACTTTTTGCATAATAATGTCTTTTTTAATATTCCAACCTCTAGCAGGTGAGAATTCTCTTCCATAAAAAATAATTTGTAGATGTAGTTTATTCCAATTTTTTTTTGGAAAAATTCTTTTAGCATCCTTTTCAGTTTTAACAACACTTGATCCATTTGATAAAGCCCATCTATACATTAATCTGTGAATATGAGTGTCAACAGGAAAAGTTTGATGCCCAAAACCTTGAGACATAACTACACTTGCTGTTTTATGACCTACAGAGGGTAGTTTTTCCAGTTCTTCAATTGAATCAGGAACTTTTCCATTAAATTTTTTAATTATTATTTTTGACAAATTATAAATTCCTTTAGATTTAGCATTAGACAATCCAATGGGTTTAATAATTTTTTTTATTTTTTCAATAGATAAATCTATCATTTTAAATGGATTATCAGCATGTTTAAACAGTTTGGGTGTAATTAAATTAACTCTTTTATCTGTTGATTGAGCTGAGAGCAAAACAGCTATTAATAATGTATAAGGGTCTTTATGATTTAATGGTGCTGTAACAGTTGGATACAATTCATCTAGTTTTTTTATTATATAGTCAACTTTATCAGTTAATTTCATATTATATCTCAATTAATAAATATATTTATAAAGTTAAAATTTTAAATTTTTTAAACATGATTAAAATAGGTGAATTAGTTAAAGATTTTGAGCTTACAAATCATTTAGGTGAAAAGAACAATCTTTACAGCTTTTTGGATAAAAAATTAGTGATTTTTTTCTATCCTAAAGCAAATACCCCAGGATGTACTGCCCAAGCTTGTAATCTTAATAATAATTATAAAATCCTTTTCAAGAACGGATTTAATATAATTGGAGTAAGTGCTGATGAAGTAAAAAATCAAAAAAAATTCGTTGATAAATTTTCCTTTGATTTCCCTTTAATTGCTGATAGTGAAAAAGAATTAATTCATTACTTTGGAGTCTGGGGGCCTAAAAAATTTATGGGTAAAGAATATGAAGGTATAATTAGAACTACCTTTATTTTAAATGAAGACAAAAAAATTGAAAAAATTATCAGTAAAGTAAAAACTAAAGATCACGCTCAACAAATAATTGATTTATATAAGTAAGATTATTTATATCCAAACATATTATTCTTTATTATAATCTCAGATATTCCTTCTGGAAGCTTATTTTTCCAATTCTTAGTTTTATTATCCTTAATTTCTTTTAAAATTACTCTTGAAAAAATATTTAAAAATTCTTCCTCATAATCTGTTATATCGATAAATTTCTCATTGTACTTAAAAAACTTGTAAAAGTCTTTCATTCTGGGATCAAGTTTTAAATTATTACTATTGACTATATTACCTTTTTTATCATAAATAGGATATAAAAAAACTTTTACATTATCATGAAACATTTTACTGAATGCTTCCAATATTCCACCATCAATGTCTTTGTAGTAATTTTCATTAAAAACTTCAACTAGACTACTTATCCCCATAGTTAACCCGAGTTTTTGTTTTGTATAGTTTGAAAAATAGTCTACTAATTTATAGTATTCTTTAAAATTAGAAATCATAACCGTCTTACCCATTGAACACAACAATTTTGCTCTATCCATAAAATCTTTCTCGTCAATTTCACCGGATTCCATAAGATTTGATAATGTTATTTCAAAAATAACTTGTGTGTTATTTTCATTCACTTCTTTTTCTTTCATGAAAATTTTTAATGATTTCTCAAACATATCAATATTAACTTTAGTAACAGGCCTGAAACTTCCCCTTAATGCAAGAATATTCTTTTTGTATAAAATTCTTGATGGTAAAACATTATTTCCCTCAGGATTGAACATAACTGCTTTAGTCATGTTATTTTTAATTAATTCTAGACTTATTAATCTATTATCTACATTTTTAAATAGTGGTCCTTTAAAATTAATAGTATCAATTTCTATTGAATCCTTGTCAACATGATCATATAAATATTTTAATAACTTTTTTGGATTATCGTGTTTGTAAAAACATCCGTAAATTAAATTAACTCCAATTATCCCAAGATCTTCTTGCTGAAGTTTTGCATTTGTTTGGTGAAATCTAACATGAAGAATTACCTCACTGTAACTCTCGTTAGGTTTAGTTTGAAATTTCAATCCCATCCATCCGTGACCTTTATATTTTTTTGTAAAATCAATAGTAGCGACGGTATTAGCGTAGGTAAAAAATATTTTATTAGGGTTATCAGATTTTTTGATTCTATTTTCCAATAAATTCATTTCATATTCCAGCATTTTCTCCAATCTAATTTCAGTCACATATCTCCCGTCCTCCTCCTCACCATATATATTATCACTAAAATTTTTATCATATGCGCTAATTGTTTTAGCGACAGTTCCAGAAGCCGCTCCAACTCTAAAAAAGTGTCTAGCTACTTCCTGACCGCCACCTATTTCAGCAAAAGTTCCGTATATAGAGGGGTTCAAATTGATTCTAAGGGCCTTCGATTCTACTGATGGTCTTCTTTTTTCAAAATCTATGTCGTTATCATTAGAAAATGCCATAATAATATTTAAGCATTCAAATTTACAAATATTGTTTTATTCAAATACAAATTTTTAACTTTGATTAATGATAAAAATAATTTTTCTTGGAACCGGTACTTCCCAGGGCATACCCGTAATAGGCAGTAATCATCCTGTATGTAAAAGTGATAATCCAAAAGATAGAAGGTTAAGAGTATCATTATTGGTTAATATAAATAATTTTAATTATGTTATTGATTGTGGTCCAGATTTTAGACAACAAATGTTGACCAACAAAGTTGAAAAAATTGATGGTTTATTTTTTACTCATGAACATGCTGACCATACCGCAGGTTTTGATGACATTAGACCTTTCTTTTTTAGGCAGGGTAAAATTCCCATATATGCTCAAGAAAGAGTTCTATCGTCACTAAAAAAAAGATTTGATTATATAATTAGTAATAAAAACAAATATCCAGGAGCCCCATCTGTATTAATTAACGAAATATTATTTAATTCGTCTTTTATTATAAATAATGAGAGAGTGGATTCTATAAAAGTTATGCATGATAAATTACCTGTAATGGGATTTAGAATTAGAAATTTTGCGTACTTAACAGATGCTAAAACAATTGAAAAAGATCAATTAAAAAAATTAAACAATCTAGAGGTTTTGGTTATAAATGCTTTGAGAATTGAACCTCATCATTCTCATTTAAATCTTGAAGAGGCAATAGAAGTAGTCAATAAAATAAAACCAAAAAAAACATATTTAACTCACATAAGCCATCACATGGGTTTTCATGATGAGGTTGAAAAAAAATTACCAAAGGGAATTAAATTAGCTTATGATAATTTAAAAATAGAATTGAAATAATCACTTTGATTTAAGCCAATTAATCAAATCAGTCAGATTTTGTTGACTAATATTATGTCCTTCATCATATTCTTTATATTCAACATTAAACTTATTTTGCTTTAAGAAAGCTACGGTTTTTTTTGATAATTCAATTGGTATAACAATGTCATTTATACCATGTGAGACAAAACATTTAATTTTTTTATTTATTTCAGTATTTAAATTAATTTTATAATTAAAATTAATAAATCCACTTAATGATATTATGTTATGAAAATCAATATAATCATCAAAAATTAAGGACCAACTAATTATCGCTCCTTGGCTAAAGCCTAAAATGGTTTTTTCCCCTTTTAGATAATATTTTTTTACAAGATAATTAATTGTATTTTTTAATAAATTCAATGAATTTTTAATTTGAAAGTTATCAGTTATGGATCCAATATCATTATTTTCTAGATTTAAATTAAACCATGCATAACCTTTATCGAATAAACTAATTGGTGCTCTCAGAGATATAACATATTGATTATCAAAAAAATTTTTTAAACTAAATAAATCTAATTCATTACTTCCATATCCATGAAGTAAAAAAATTACATTATTGTTTTGATTTTTATCGATGAAAGAAGGTTTTTTAATTAAGTAATCAAGATGCATTTAAGATTTAATTAGAATTTTTTTATCATTTACAATACCGTATACTTCACCATTAATTTTGTTATTTAAAAAAGCACAATTTTTAGATTTTGAAAAAATTTTAGATTCATTGAATTCACTTTCAATATCAGGAAAAAATAGTGTAAGATTTGCAACACTATTTTCATTAACAGTATTTTTTTTCTTTAAAAAATACTCATGTCCTTTTGTCAACAAATCAATTACTTTTTCAAGAGGAAATATTTTTGATAAAATCCCAAAGACTGCCTCTAATGAAATTGATCCTGGAGTTGAGTTTATAAATTCAATATCCTTTAATTCCGAATTTAGTGGTTCATGCATTGAGCAAACCATATCAATGGTTCCATCAATTAAACCTGATTTTAAAAAATTAATATCATCTTTAGATCTAAGAGGAGGTATAAATTTATAATTTTCATTAAAGTTCTCTGTCTCTGAATCATCATATACTAGATGCATAAGTGGTGTTGAACAACCAATATTTAAACCTTCATTTTTTGCATTTTTAATTAATTCCACACTTTCTTTGCAAGTTATATAAGGAATAAACAATTTTCCTCCAGTATATTTTAAAATTTCCAAATCTCTTTTAATCTGAATTATTTCACTTATTCTTGGAATTCCCTTAATACCAATTTTCGCGCTACTTTTACCTTCATTAATTGAATTATTACCATTAAATGTATTATCGTGAGGAAAAGAAAAAATTAAACCATCAAATCTTTGCGAATATTTCAAGGCTGTTTCTAACAGACCAGAATCTTTTATTGGTATTTTATAATCAAAATGACCTATAGCGCCAGAATTGAATAGATCGAATAGTTCACACATATTTTTTCCCTCTTGATTTTGTGTCAGGCAAGAAATGGGATGAATTTTAGTTGGATGATTAATTGAACTGTTTATTAAATGTGATATACTTGCAATAGAATCTGAAAATGGATTTGTATTAGGGTTTAAAGATATGCCAGTAAATCCACTTAGTGCAGCAGTATTTAAACCATTTTTTAGTGTTTCTCTTTCTTCATAACCAGGTTCTCCGAAACAAACGCTAGAATCAAACCATCCGCTTGATACGTGAAGATTTTCTTTTTCAATTGTATCAACATCATTGGTTTTAATTTTTTTTGAAATTTTTTTTATTATACCATCTATTATTAATATATCTCTTTTTTTAAAATTTAAAGAACTTTTTGAATCAACAATTACAACATTTTTTAATAATAAATCCATAAATAGAGTTATTCAAAAACCTTTCAAAATTACAAAAAAGAATTATTTTTTAAAATCCTTCATAAATTCCTAAACCAAATAAAGCAAAATCATATTTTACTGGATCATTACTATCCATTCTTCTTAAGTTAACATCAAGCTCTTTAAGGGCTTTTATGTCATTATTTTTTCTAGAGATTAAATTGAGCTTTCTTGCAATATTTCCAGAATGTACATCAAGTGGACAGGATAAATCAGAGGGTTTAATTTTTTTCCAAATACCCATATCAACACCATTTTCAGGTGATCTCACCATCCATCTTAAAAACATATTTAATCTCTTTGATGCGGATCCCATTCTAGGATCAGAAACGTGTTTAGTGGTTCTTTCTTCATGTTTTAGCTCAAAAAAAATTTTTTTAAAATTTGAAATATTATCTAATAGAGATAGTTCATTTTCATTCTTAGAAAATAAATTCTCAAGGCCATCATGAAATTTATATATATTTTTCAATGATTCTATGAAAAATTTTATATCAATTGAGTTAAAGGTTCTGTATACAAATGAATTAAATCTTTCTAAATCTTTTTTTGTATGATTCATAATGAAATCATACGGAGAATTATCCATTAATTCAATAATTTTTTTTGCACATTTTATTATAGATTTTCTTCTTCCCCAAGATATAGTAGCTGTAATAAAACCTGATATCTCAATATCTTTTTTCGCTTGAAAATTGTGTATAATTGATACAGGGTCATCTTTTATGAAATCTGGTGATTCATAAAATCTAGCTTTTTCATCTAAAAATTCTTTATACTTTAAAAAACTTTTCAACTTGACAATATTCCATCAATTAATTTAATTTTCCTATCAGACTTATTCGCAAATTCTTCATTATGAGTTACAATTACAAAGGTATTGTTAAATTTTTTTCTTAATTCAAAAAATAATTTATTCAAATGATTAGCATTTTCGCTATCCAAATTTCCTGTTGGTTCATCAGCAAATACAATTTTTGGATTATTTATTAAAGCTCTTGCAACCGCAACTCTCTGTTTTTCACCTCCAGATAACTGATTAGGATATATATTTTCTTTTTCTTTTAAACCGATTTTATCAAGAAGGTTTTTGGCATTTTCATAAGATTCAGTCTTTGTAAATCCTTTAATTAAATTTGGTAAAATAATATTTTCAATTGATGTAAATTCAGGTAGAAGTTCGTGAAACTGAAATATGAATCCTATATTTTCATTTCTAAATTTCGACAAATTATTATTATTAGAATTTAATATATCATAATTGTCAATATATATAGAACAATCATTTGTTTTATCTGGTTTGGATAAAGTACTTAAAATATTAATCAATGTAGTTTTTCCAGCACCTGAAGGTCCAATGACGGAAATAATTTCACCTTCATTAATCGATATATTTACATTCGTTAAAATTTTCTTATTGTTGAATGTTTTATTTATATTTTTTGCTTTAAGAATAGATTTCATTTATGCTAAATTAATATTAATTTTATAGATTTAAATAATAAATTCTATGAATAATAATTTTGATTTTGCTTATTTTGCAGGAGGTTGCTTTTGGTGTACAGAGGCCATATTTAAAAGGATAAGAGGAGTTATTAACGTATTGCCAGGATACACTGGTGGAACGACAAAAAAACCAAATTATAATACTGTATCAAAAGGGAATACCGAACACGTTGAGGCCATTAAGGTCACATATGACCCAAAAGTAATTAAATATGATCATTTGTTAAATATTTTTTTTTCAACTCATGATCCAACAACAATAAATAGGCAAGGTAATGATATTGGACCCCATTACAGATCAGCAATTTTTTATGTTAATTCTAAACAATTAGAATCAATTAATAATTTTTTAAAGAAATTAAAAAATCAAAAAAAATTTGATAAAGATATAGTTACTCAAATATCTAAATTTTCAAAATTTTATTCAGCTGAAATTGAACATATAAATTACTATGAACTCAATAAATTTCAACCATATTGTAATTTTATAATAAAACCAAAAGTTGAAAAACTAATAAAAGAATTTAAAGAGTATCTTGAATAATCTATTTTTTGAAAATTTTATTTAATCCAATTTTTGAAAGGAGTTTTTTTTCAAATTTCCAAAAAAAATTAAACTGAAAAAAAATTAATCCAAAGAATAAAAGTAAAATTTGATATATAGGAAAAATAATTACAATTTTTAAAAAAGTGTAAGCAAAATCTCCAAATAAATAATTTGTAAAAAAATCTTCTTTAATATTGAAAAATGATAGGGTTGGAGATGTTAATTTCATTGAAACACTTCCTGTTAAACCAAAAACAAAAAAAATGACTAATAATTGAAGATTTGATTTAATTCCCCATTTATTTTTTAATTTTTTTAAGTAATTCATGAATTAAAAAAATCAATTATTTGATTACCAAGTTCTATTCCTATTCTGTCTTGGGCTTCCTTTGTAGCTGCCCCTATGTGAGGTGATAATGAAATTTTTGGATTCATCAATATTTGAACGGATGGTGTTGGTTCATTTTCAAATGTGTCAAGACCAGCAAATAAAAGTTTTCCAGAATTTAAATTTTTTATTAATTCAACTTCATCGATAACACCACCCCTTGAGGCATTAATAATAGCTGAATTGTTTTTCATAAGTTCAAATTCTTTTTTTCCAATTACATATTCTTTTTGAGCAGGAACGTGCAAGGTGACAAAATCAGATTTTCTCAATAAATCTTCAATGGAAAAAGTATCTATTCTTAATTTTATTTTTGAGTTAGCAATCTCTAACATAATAGTAGATTCTTTGACATATTTATCATAAACTAAAATTTTCATCCCAATACCTAATGCAATTTTTGCAACTTCTTGTCCAATTCTACCAAAACCAACAATTCCTAAGGTTTTGTTTTTTAATTCAATGCCAGCTGAATAATTTTTTTTTAATTTTTTAAAATCTTTTTCTCCATTTAAAGGCATGTTTCGATTTGAGTCATGCAAAAATCTCACGCATGAATACAAATGAGAGAAAACAAGTTCAGCAACTGAAGAAGAAGAAGCTGAAGGTGTATTTATAACTAATATACCTTTTGATTTTGCATATTCAACGTCAATATTATCCATTCCAACACCACCTCTTCCAATAATCTTAAGACTTTTACATCCATCGATTATATCCTTACGAACTTTTGTAGCACTTCTAACCAATAAAACAGAAATACCATTTTTATTTATATATTCAATCAGTTTATCTTGTTCAACTGTTTCAGTTATAATCTCAAATTTATTATTTTTCAATAGATTGATTCCACTTTTTGAAATACCATCGTTTGCTAATATTTTCATTTTATATAAGTTTTTCAAATTTTTTCATAATGTCAATCAAAGTTTCAATGCTTTCAATTGGAAGAGCATTATATATTGAAGCTCTGTAACCTCCAACTGATCTGTGACCTTTAATTCCACTAATATTATTTTTTAAACACAACTCATCAAATTTTTTTCCATCAACACCATCAACTAGATTAAAGGTAGCATTCATTAAACTTCTGTCTTCGATTTCTGCAAATCCAATAAAAGCTTTATTTCTGTCAATTTCATCGTAGATTAGTTTTGCTTTATAATTGTTGAGTTTTTCAATTGCATCTAATCCACCTTTGTTTTTAAGCCATTCTAAGGTCAACAAACATACATATGTTGGAAATACAGGAGGTGTATTAAACATACTATCCTTATCAATGTGAGTTGTATAATTAAGCATAGATGGGATGTTCCTTGAAACTTTACCAAGTATTTCTTTTTTAACTACAACTAAAGTAACACCTGATGGACCAAGATTTTTTTGAGCTCCTGCGTAAAATAAGTCAAATTTTGAAAAATCTATATTTCTTGAAAAAATATCTGAGCTCATATCAGCTACTAGAGAAATATTAGTTTTCGGAATTTTGTGGAATTGTGTACCGTAGATTGTATTATTAGTTGTGATATGTAGATAATTATAATCGTCGTTAACAAAAATATTTTTTGGTATATAATTATAATTTTTATTTTTTGAAGATGCTATTTCATCGACATCACCTAATAATTTCGCTTCATTGATAGCTTTATCTGACCAAGAACCAGTATTTATATATGCTGCTTTAGTCTCTAATAAATTATAGGCACTCATTAAAAACTGAAGGCTTGCTCCACCTTGAAGAAAGAGAGTTGTGTACTTTTTTTTATCTAGATTAAGAAGTTCAATAGACAATTCTCTGGCTTTGTCCATAATAGCAACAAAATCTGGGCTTCTGTGAGAAATTTCTATCAAGGATAGACCAATATTGTTTAATTCTCTCACTGATTTTGATGCTTCAGATATAACTTCATCAGGTAAAATAGACGGGCCAGCACTAAAATTATGTTTTTTCATTTCTTTTTTTATAATGCAAATATCAAAAGATCAAAACAATTATACGTTTAAAATCAAAAAAAGTTTTTAAATAATTAAATTATTACAAATTAATCAAAAAACTTAAAGTATCAATGTCATCTGGGTAATCCCATAAATTAGGACTTTGAGCCCTACCAAGCTTCAAACCTCCAATTTTTTTGGAGTTACTTGTTATGCATTGAATTTTATCTTTTTCAAGATTTAATTTCATTCTTAACGTATTAATATCATCGTAATATTCATAATGCAAAGTTCCAACAGGAGAAAATATATTAAAATCCTCTTTTAATATAAAAAAGTCTAAATCTTTGAATTTTGTGTTATTCATCAAGTAAATCGCTTTATTATAATTATAATTATTGCTGTACTTTTCTAAATATTTAAGTTTTGAATATTTTTTAATTGCATCAATTAATTTATCAAATGAATAGTTAATTGGTATATATATTTTTGATACACTTCTACAACCAAGGCCGAAGTATAAAAAGATATCTTTTGCTAGTTCATTTAATGAATTAGATGATTCATTTCCTGTAAGTATAGCTATACCATTTCTGTGTTTTCTAATTATTTTTGGATATTTAGAAAAATAAAAATCAAAATACTTAGTGGACGTATTATTTCCAGTTGCAATTAAAGCATCGAAATTTTTAATTTTATCTTTAAAAACAAATTTATTTTTAAAAATTAAATCAAATTCAACTAACTTTTTACAAATATAAGGCAACAATAAATGATCTTTTGATGAACATTTAACTACAGCTTTGTTACCTGTTAAAAGTACGCAGAGAATGTCATGGAATCCAACTAAAGGAATATTACCGGCTAGAATCAAACCAATTCTTTTGACTTTTGTATTTATCAAATTGTAATTTGTTAACCATTTAGACAAGTTTTTTTTAGTTAATGACTTCCCCCAAATTTTTATTGCACTTAAAATATTTTCTTCAGTAAACCATTTATTTAAATCGTTAGATTTTTTTATTATTTTAAAAAATTTGATGTATTCAATTTTATTTTTATCAATTCTACATAAAAAACTTGATAATTTATCAAATGCCTCAACTCTTTGATCTAGCAAACTCATATTCTTTGTAATATTATTTTTTAGAGTTATTTTTGTCAAATTTAAATAAACAATTATTTATGGCAATTAAAATAACTGACGAATGCATAAATTGTGGCGCTTGTGAAGTTGAGTGCCCCAATACTGCTATTTACGAAGGTTCTGATAATTGGTCATTTAAAGATGGAACCTCACTTTCAGGTACTGTATCTCTACCAAATGGAGAAAAAATTGTTGCTGATAAATTGAATGATCCGTATTCTGAAGAATTTTACTATATAGTTCCTAGTAAATGTACCGAATGTAAAGGATTTCATGATGAGCCTCAATGTGCTGCAGTTTGTCCCGTTGATTGTTGTGTACCCGATGAAAATAACGTTGAAACAGATGAAATTTTAGTAAATAGACAAAAATTTTTACACAAATAGTTTTAAGAGATGAAAGCTGGAATAGTTGGATTACCGAATGTTGGAAAATCTTCTTTATTTAATTGTCTATCAAACGCAAAAGCTCAAAGTGCAAATTTCCCTTTTTGTACAATTGAACCTAACATAGGCGTAGTTACTGTTCCTGATAATAGACTTGAATTTTTAGTTACAAATTATAATCCTCAAAAAATTGTTCCTGCAACTGTTGAGATTTTTGATATTGCAGGACTTGTAAAAGGTGCAAGTAGGGGGGAGGGTTTAGGTAATAAGTTTTTATCTAATATAAGAGAGACTGATGCTATAATTCATGTTTTAAGATGTTTTGAAAACAATAACATTACTCATGTAGAGGGTTCAATTGATCCAATTAGAGATAATGAAATTATTGATACTGAACTCCAATTAAAAGACTTAGAATTAATAGAAAAAAAAATAGATAAAATCAAAAATTTACATAAATCTAAAAAAGAAAAAAGTATTTTATATCAAGAGGAAATATTGATTAAAATTAAAGATAATCTTCAAAACTATATTAATGTTAGAGATGTGGATTTTAAAATTGATGATAGAGAAAATTACGTTAATCCACTAAATTTATTAACAAATAAACCTATTTTATATGTATTAAATATTGACGAAAAAAATATAAACAATGATAATAATCACGTTTTAAGATTTAAAAAAGAGATGTTAAAAAAAAATATAAAAATTATTTCTCTTGCTGTATCAATAGAATCAGAAATTAACGAATTAGAAGATTATAATGACAAAAAAATTTTTTTAGATGATTTAGGTTTATCAGAATCTGGATCCTCAAAACTTATAAAAAACACTTATAGCCTTTTACAATTGGAAACTTTTTTTACTGCTGGTGAAAAAGAAGTTAAAGCATGGACAATTAAAAAAGGAACGAGCGCACCTGATGCAGCTGGAAAAATTCACAGTGACATTAAAAAAGGCTTTATAATGGCTGAGGTAATACCTTTTGAAACTTTTAAAAATTACAAATCAGAAATAAAAATTAAAGAAGCTGGTAAACTTAAAATGGAAGGTAAAAGTTATATTGTTAATGATGGAGATATAATCAATTTTAAATTTAATGTTTAATTTTATTTTTAATCAAATATTCTAATTCATCTAAATTACTTTCGTCAGAACACGATATAGCATTATTATATTTTTTATTCCAAGTTTTTTGTTTTTTAGCATATTTTTTTGTGTTGTTTTTAATTTTATTTACTACATCGTCAAAAGTTATTTTTTTTTTCCAGTAATCGAACCATTCATAATATCCAACAGACTTCATTGGATTTAATTTTTTAAATTTTTTAAGTTTATATACTTCACTTTCTAAACCATCGTAAATCATTTTTTCTACTCGGCTTTCAATCCTTTTGTGTAAAATATTTTTTTCTAGATCTATATTTAAGGTAATTAAATTAAAATTATTATTATTTTTTTTTAATTGAAGAAAAGAGGAAAATTTTTTACCTGTAGCTTCGATTATTTCTAGCGCTCTAATCAATCTTCTGTGATTATTAATATCAACCTTTTTATAATATTCTGTATCCACCTTCTTTAATTTTTCTTGTAGAAATCCAATTCCGTTTTGTTTAAATTCATCAATTAAATTGTCTCTTATATTTTTTGGAACATCAGGAAAATCATCTAATCCAAAAATAATAGAATCACCATACAAACCAGAGCCCCCAACAAAGATTAAAAAATTTTTATTTTGAAATAATTTATTTATTATTTCATTGGCCTCTGACCTATAAATACCAACATTATAATTATCAGTAATATTTTTATTATGAATAAAATAATGTTTAACCTTTTTTAATTGCTCATGATTTGGAACCGAAGTTCCAATTTTCATTTGTTTATAAAATTGTCTGGAATCATATGATACTATATCAGTGTTAAAAATTTGTGATAATTTAATTGACAAATCTGTTTTACCTGATGCAGTTGGTCCTGTGATATGAATAATTGATTTTTTTTTCAAATATTAATTTATTGTATTTATAGTTCAATAATTTTTTTGAATTTATTCTTCCTTACATAGCTGTTTATTATTTTTTTTATTGTTTTTGTTTCATGTATTTTGATCATCCTTTTTTCTATTAATTCACAGTCCTTAATTTGATGATTTAATTCAAAATAACCATATCCATTAAATTTATTATTTCTAATAAAAACAAAACTTTTTGTTTTAGAATTATAGCCTTTATCAATAATTAAAAAATCTCTATAATCATATTCATGGAATTCAATTAAACTTTTAACTCTCAAATTATAAGCTATAGGCTTTTCTTTTTCAATACATGCACCATCACATTTTTCAATTTTATAATTAAAGCAGGATGTTTGAGATTTGTTATTTGAAAATGTATATTTTTGGCACAATCTATATTTATTTATCCAATAATCTAATCTTTTAATCGCACTTTTTTTATTCTTAAATAACTCTAAATATTTTTTCCTTTTATCTATTTTTTCAAATATTAACTCATTGTATTTTTCATTTTTTGAAACTCTAACACCAAATTTTAGTAATTCATGGAATAAATATCTATTATATTTTGGTTTTTTGTTTTGAATTTCATTTTCTTCTTTCAATAGTGCAATTAATTCGTTGCCAGTTAAATCATATTTAATCTGTTTGATATTTTTTTGAATTTTAATTTCTTTTTTTAAAATACCAGTTAAGTGTTGTGTCACTCTTTTTTTTATGTCTATACTTTTACCAATATATATGATTTCATTTTTACAATTGAAAATATAATAAACCCCAACTTCATTTGGTAATTTATTGATAATTGATAAAAATTTATTTTTTTTAGGTTTATTACTTTCAATTATGAAAGAATCAATATTTTTTTTTAAATCTTTATTTAACAACAATTCAAAAATTTTTAAAGTTGCCATTGCATCTCCTTGGGCTCTATGTCTATTATGAATAGGAATTCCAAGGGATTTTGACAGATTACCTAGTTTGTATGATTTTAAATTTGGAATTAACTTTTTAGACAATATAACCGTACAGATAATTTTAGAATTAAAACTGAAACCTAATCTTTTAAATTCAGTTTTTAATATTCTGTAATCAAAATCAGCATTGTGAGCCACTAAAACACAATTATTAGTAATCTCAATTATTCTTTTAGCAATTTCAAAAAATTTTGGAGCTGTTTTAACCATTTTATTATTTATACCAGTTAATTTTTGAACAAAAGGTTGAATATTTTTTTCTGGATTAACAAGGCTTGAAAATTGATCAATGATTTTTATACCATCAAATTTATAAATTGCAATTTCGGTTATTGATTCTTCATTATACTTTCCACCTGTAGACTCAATATCTAATATAGCATACATAAGTTTAATTTCTTTTACCAAAGATTTTAGTACCAATTCGGATCATATTTGAGCCATTTTTGATTGCAATCAAATAATCATTACTCATTCCCATTGAAAGTGTTGTAAAATTAGAATTCATTTTTTTAATTTTTAAAAACAGATCTTGCAAAAATTTAAACTGTGTTTTAATTAATTTGTAATCATTAGTAAAAGACGCCATACCCATCAACCCAATAATTCTAATATTTTTATAAATAGAGTCATTATTTTTTAAGTATTCTAGTATTTCAAATAATTTGATTTCATTTAAACCATATTTATTAGATTCATTAGAAATATTGACTTGTAATAAGCATTTTATAATTCTTCCGTTAATGTCACCCTGTTTATTAATTACATTAATTAATTTCATGTTATCAACACCGTGAATTAAAGAAACAAATTTAGCCATGTACTTAACTTTGTTACTTTGAACATGTCCAATCATGTGCCATTGAATATCTTTTGGAAGATTTTCCCATTTTCTTGTCATTTCTTGAATTTTATTTTCTCCAAAAATTTTGTGACCGGCTTTATAAACATTTAATATATCATCTTCAGATTGAGTTTTTGAAACTGCAATTAAGGTAGTATTCTTTGGTAATCCAATTAATATATTATTTAAATTATCAGAAATATTCATAATATTATTTAAATGAATCGATTATTTTTTGAGCAACATATAGAGCTTTAAAACCGCTCTCTAGTGAGACAAGTGGTTTAGTATTATTAATTATTGATTCTGCAAAGAGAGTAAGTTCCTCTTTTATAGGGTTTGAATCATGTATTTTGGGTGTTTTTAGGAAAATTTGTTTTTTAACACCTTCAGCATTTTCAAGAATCATATCGTATTCATTTGTTTTTTTTGGGGCATTTTTTATTTTTAAAACCTCAACCTCTTTATTAAGATAATTAATTGAAATATAGGTGTCTTTTTTAAATATTCTAGTTTTTCGCATACTTTTTAATGATATTCTACTTGCTGTTAAATTAACCACAGCTTTATTTTCAAATTCAATTCTAACATTTGCTATATCTGGCGTTTTGCTTATCACCGGAACTCCAACACCTGATATGTTTTTAATTTTTGAATCAATTAATGTTAATATAATATCTATATCATGAATCATTAAATCTAAAACAACTGAAACATCTGTTCCTCTTGGATTAAATTCTGCTAATCTGTGAGATTCAATAAATAGAGGATTAGTGATTAATGACTTAACTGATTTAAATGCAGGATTAAATCTTTCTATATGTCCAACTTGAGCAACAATTTTTTTATTATTAATTAACTCTATTAATTTTTGAGCTTCACTCAAGGTTTTTGTTAAAGGTTTTTCAATAAAAATATGTTTATTGAATTTTAAACATTTACAGGCAATATTAAAGTGAGTATCAGTTGGTGTAACGATATCAATTGCATCTGATTCTAAAATTAACTTTTCAACATTTTCATATTTTTTAATATTAAATTTTTTAGCAAAAGATTTAGCTCTTTTAACATCAATGTCATAAATACCTGATAAAACAAAATAATCAATTTGTAATATCAATTCTAAATGTATCTTTCCTAAGTGTCCTAATCCAACTAAACCAATTTTAATTTTTTTAATCATTTTTTTAATAAATAAATTTAATTCTATTTAATAAATTTTATTAAAAATAAAACTATTCATTCATATATTTACTTATTATGAATTTAAATTTTGATTCAACAAAATATAAGGGTCAAAGGAAATTACTAGTTGAAAAGTTAGTAAAAAAGGGAATCAATTCTAAAAAAGTATTAAATGCGATAAATATTGTTCCTAGACATTTGTTTATGGATAAAACACTAATAGACTATTCTTATGAAGATAAAGCTTATCCTATTAAATCAAATCAAACCATTTCACAACCTTTCACTGTCGCAATTCAAACTCAATTACTTAATATTAAAAAAAACGAAAAAATATTAGAAATCGGAACCGGTTCAGGTTATCAAACTGCTATTTTATCTATTTTATCCAATAAAATTTATACAATTGAAAGAAATCATGATTTATATAAAAACTCAAAAAAACTATTTTCAAAATTAAATATAAGAGTAACAAAACAAATATATGGTGACGGCCATCTTGGTTATTTAGGTGCATCCCCATATGATTGTATTATTGTCACAGCTGGTGCAAATGAGTTACCAAAAAAACTTTTACAACAATTATCCATAGGTGGTAGGTTAATAATACCTGTAGGGCACAAAATACAAGTGATGACAAAAGTTGAAAGAATATCCTATACAAATTATAAAAAAAAAACATTCGGAGAATTTAAGTTTGTTCCTCTTTTAAGAGATATAAATTAAATTAATTGTTTATAAACCTTAATAAATAATTTTAAAAAACTTTAAATCAAGCATAAATTAATAATGCAAATTATTATTTTTGAAAAAAAAAAGAATGTTATTAGATAAAGAAGTTTCTTCATTAATTGAACAAGAAAAAAAGAGGCAGTTAGATGGTATTGAATTGATTGCATCTGAAAATTTTACTAGCAGTCAAGTTATGAGTGCTACTGGTTCTATTTTAACTAATAAGTACGCTGAAGGATATCCAGGGAAAAGATATTATGGAGGATGTGAAGTTGTTGATGAAATTGAAAGATTAGCTATTGAAAGAGCCAAAGAATTATTTAATGTAGTATACGCCAATGTTCAGCCTCACTCTGGGTCACAAGCTAACACAGCAATATTTCATTCTTTTTTAAAACCCAGTGATAAAATATTAGGTTTTGATCTTGCTCATGGAGGTCATTTAACTCATGGATCACCAGTGAATTTTTCAGGAAGATTATACCAAGCTAATTTTTATGGCGTACAAAAAGAAAGCGGTTTATTAGATTATGACAATATACTTGACATAGCTAAAAAAGTTAAACCAAATATGATTATAGCTGGGGCATCAGCTTATTCAAGAGATATTAATTATGAGAACTTTAGATTAATTGCAGATAAGGTTGGGGCATTTTTACTAGCAGATATTTCTCACCCCTCTGGATTAATTGTTTCAGGTCTTCACTCAAATCCAGTAAAATACTGCGATGTAATTAGTACAACTACTCATAAAACATTAAGAGGACCAAGAGGTGGATTAATTTTAATGGGAAAAGATTTTGAAAATCCATTTGGAGAAAAATATAAAAGCGGAAAATTAAAAATGATGTCTTCTTTAATTGATATGGGAGTTTTTCCAGGAAATCAAGGTGGTCCCTTAGAACACGTTATAGCCGCAAAAGCGGTTGCATTCAAAGAGTGTATCAACACATCTTTTAAAAAATATTCAAGTCAAGTTGTCAAAAATGCTAAAACTATGTCAGATGCTTTTAAATCTCTTGGATATAATGTTGTGTCCGGTGGAACAGACAATCACCTTTTTTTATTAGATTTGAGAAATAAAAATGTAGATGGAAAATCTGCTGAATTAGCCCTTGTAAAAGCCCATGTTACTGTAAATAAAAATATGGTTCCATTTGATGACAAATCTCCTTTTATTACCTCTGGAATTAGAATAGGTACACCTGCAATTACAACAAGAGGATTACTAGAAAATGAGATGTTAAAAATTGTCGAACTTATTGATAAAGTTATTTTAAACAACACCAATGATGGTATTATAAAAAATGTATCAAATGAGGTAAAGTCAATTATGAAGAATAGACCTTTATTTAAAGTAGACTAATTTTTTTCATGAATTGATACTTCAAAAAGCTTGCTCCAATTTTTGCCTGTTACAAAAAAAGTATTTTTGTTTTTATTATAAGCTATGCCATTAAATACATTTAATGATGGTATTTGATCAACTTTAGATTTTAATCCAGAAAAATCTATTACCCCTTCAACCTCTCCAGATAGAGGATTGATAATCAAAATAACATCCTTATTAAATTGGTATGTGTTTGCATATATTTTTCCGTTCACCCATTCTAATTCATTGATTTTTTTTAATATAGTCTTATCTGTTGTAACTTCAACATATGATATTTCATTAAAATTTTTTTTATCAATTTTCCATATTTTAGATGAACCGTCAGATTTATATAAAAACTCACCATCATTGCATAAACCCCATCCTTCTTTACTTTTTTTGTAATCGAAAGTTCTAATAATTTGAAAATTATTTTTATAAACAATTCCTAAGTTATTTTTCCAAGTTAATTGATAGATTGTATCGTTAAGAATAGTAAGGCCTTCACCAAAAAAATTCTTATCAATTAATTTAATTTGATATTTTTTTCCATTTCTATAATTAATTTTTCTTAAAGAAGATTTATTAATTAGACCTGTGCTCTCAATTAATGTGTCATAATAAAATTCTAGACCTTGGGTGTAAGCTTCAGGATCATGAGGATATTCATTTAAAATTTTATAACCATATAATTTAGGTTTATATTTTGATAAGACTCTAATATTTTCACTTATAGATTTAACTTGTTTTTCAGAATATATTTTCGCTTTAATTTTTTTATCACCAAGATTAATATCACCCAAGTAATAAGGTAATTTAATAGGAGTTTTATCAAGAAAAAAAATGATGGAATCATATTTCTTGTTATTTAAAATTTTGAGATTTATAGTGTCCCCAATTATATATGTTCTCTTATTTTTTTCAAATATAATCTTAGGTTCAACATTTTTATTTGAATTACAAAAATTGATTAGAAGAAATAAGCTAAAAAAAAATAAAATTTTCACTTTGATACTTTAATGTAAAATTAAATAAAATAAGATTAAAAATGATTGTAATAAAGTTATTTGCTTACTATATTTACAAAGGGCAAGTTCTATACAACCAGCTCCTGTTCAATCCCCCAGGGTGGAAACACAGCAAGGGTATACGGTTGTAGCGGTGTGATATAGGTAACTTGCCTTTTTGTAATTATGTCAAAAGTTGTTTTAATAACAGGTTCCTCATCAGGATTTGGAAAATTAATTGCCAAAAAACTTTCAGATTTTGGATACAATGTCTATGGAACATGTAGAAATTCAGAAAAATATCAAAAACCAAAAAAATATAAACTTTTATCGTGTGACATTACTAATTCTTCAGATTTAAAAAGAATTGTAAAGTCTATAACAGATAAAGAAAAGAAAATTGATATTCTAATTAACAATGCTGGAACAGGCTTTACGGGTCCCATTGAAGAAATAAGCACTAAAAATTTAATAAAAACATTTGAAACAAACTTATTTGGTCATATAAAATTAATCCAATCAGTTGTCCCAATAATGAGAAAAAATAAATCTGGTTTAATAATTAATATCACATCAATTGCTGCCTATAATTCAATACCTTATGTTGGAATCTATTCATCTACAAAAGCATCACTTAAAATTATTGGCGAATCTCTTAATATGGAATTAAAATCATTTGGAATTAAAGTTGTTAATATTGCGCCTGGTGACTACAAAACAAATGCAATTTATAATAGAAATGATACTATAATAAATAAAAACTCTCCTTATTACAATACATATAATTCATTGATTAATAAATGGGACTCAAATATGAAAGAATCTAGAGATCCGAATGAAATATCTAATTTAGTCTTTAAAGTAATTAATGAACCTAATCCAAAAATAAATTATATAATAGGTGGTTTTCTACAAAAAATAAGTGTTAAATTGAGAAAAATTTTACCTGAAAAAATATACCAAAAATTAATTATGAATCACTACAAATTATAACATTTATGAAATTTTTTATTGATACTGCAAATATAGAACAGATTAAAGAAGCTCAATCACTTGGAATTTTAGATGGTGTGACAACAAATCCGTCTCTAATGGCAAAAGAAGGTATAACAGGTGAAAAAAAAATTCTTAAACATTATGTTGACATATGTAAAATAGTTGATGGAGATGTTTCTGCAGAGGTTATATCTACTAATTACAAAGAAATTATTTCTGAGGGTGAAAAATTGGCTAATCTTCACTCTCAAATTGTTGTTAAAGTTCCTATGATAAAAGATGGAATTAAGGCAATTAAGTATTTTTCTGAAAAAAAAATTAAAACCAACTGTACTCTTGTTTTTTCATTAGGTCAAGCAATTCTTGCTGCAAAAGTCGGAGCAACTTATGTCTCACCTTTTATTGGAAGACTTGACGATTTTTCAAATGATGGTCTTAAATTAATTAAAGAAATTAAAAAAGTTTATGATAATTATAATTACAAAACATTTATATTGGCAGCATCAATTAGACATACGATGCATATAATTAATTGTTCAAAATTGGGTGCTGATGTTATTACAGGTCCTTTAAATTCAATTAGTGGATTATTCAATCATCCACAAACAGACTTAGGTTTAGAAAAATTTTTAGCTGACTATAAAAAAGGTAATACTTAATATTAAAATTTATTGTAAATACAATTTAAATCGTGTGCTCCAGCTATATATCCAGTTGCAATCAAAAATTCTTTTGTCACTGAGGGGCCAGTGAATTTAAATTTTTTTTTGAAAAGTTTTATCCATTGATCTAATGATTTGTTTTTATTTTTATCCATCCATTTTTTGAAACTACCGTTGTCTTTAATAATTTCTATAAAAATTTTTGAGTTATAAATAATAGCAATAATTTTTTTTTTATTTCTTATAATTTTATTGTTTGATAATAAATCATTTATGTTTTTTTTATTGAAATTAGAGATTTTATTCAAATTATAATTTTCAAAAGCCAATTTAATAGTATTTCTTCTTTTTAATACTAAATCCCATGAGAGACCTGTTTGATTAATTTCTAAAACTAATGCCTCAAAAAAGAGTTTATCTTTTTTTGGATTTATACCATATTCTTTTTTGTGGTATTGACTGTGAATTTTCGGGGCACTAGCAGAATTGCAAAATGCACAATATGATTTTTTCAATTTTTATGAAATTTCTGTAAAATTGATTCAAAATTGGTCGATGTAAATACACCAAATCCCTCTTTTATAGTTTGATTTTCGTCAATTATTAATCCCTTATTTAATAATGTTAAAACCCATTTTTTACTACCGTTTTCAAAATTAATCATAGCGTATTGATCTTTACTTAAAATCCCTGAATCTCTTTGAAAATTTAAAACCAACGAATTAAATGGTTGTATACAAATTCCAATATATCTAAAATTTGGATATTTTTTTTTAAATCTTTTTACAACCTTATTCGTATTCTTAAAATAATTCATTTGAGTTTGTGACCAAAAGTATATAACACTAGGCTTATTATCAAATATTAGATTACTGTTAATTTTGTTAAAATTTGTATCCTCTAACTCAATCGTTGGTAATTTATTACCTTTTTGCATTAAACTGATAGAATTATATAAACTTTTAATTTCATTAATATGATTTTCCGATCCATTTCGAAGTTTGCTAAAAAAATCAATAAATTTTTTATGGTTTTTGTGATTTTTAAAATTTATTAATTCTTCATAAGCAATTGATCTAAACAAAGTACTTCTCAATTTTTTAGAATTAATTGTTGAATCAATAACTATTAATCGATTTAAGTTAAATATAGTTTCGCTCATTATTTTAGAGTAATTTTTGTTTGAATTAATAACAATATTATTTATATAACTAAGCAAATACTTTATATAGGGCTCAAAACTATATAACTCATCTTCCTCGTAATTAAGATTTTTTCTAAAATTTAAAAAATTTGATTTGTCTTTAACTATATTACTACCACCTCTAATTAAATAATATCTTTCTTTTCTATTTGCATAAGGATGTATATATGACGACTGTGTAATTTTTTTTCCTAACTGACTGAGTTGACTAACTGAATCAAATTTTTTCCAATTTTGTTTTTTTATATTTAAAAGTGAATCAACAATGTTTGAAAAAATTAATGGATCCAATGAATATTTTGATGATAAGAATGAGATTTCATTTTTTATCTGATTTTTATTTTTTATTAAATAATTATTTTTTCCAGATCCAATACCTGAGAAAGAAATTGAAGCATTAAAATCAGCAGTATTAACTCTTGTCCAAATACTATCACCATATTCAATAAATATAGATTCATTTTTTGGGGGATGTTCTAATTTATATACCCCCGGAGATAGATCAAAAAACCTTTGTGAAAATTTATTTTCCTTATCTAAAAAAATAGTATCAATCATTTCCTCATTCTTATAAAGCAAAACAAATTTAGAGGACGGATTAATTATATTTCCTCCAATAAAAATTGATTTATTTTTAAAAATGTTATTATTACAACTAAATAAAATTGAAATAAATAACAAATAATAATATTTCATTGAGATTTTATAGTTTATTTTACAAATAATATAACAAAAAAATCTAAGAATGTTAACTGTATCTAACTTATCTGTTCAATTCGGTAAAACAATTTTATTTGATAGTGTTAATATTTCATTTTCAAATGGAAATTGTTATGGGATAATTGGAGCTAATGGGTCAGGTAAATCAACATTTCTTAAAGTTTTATCCGGAAAGTTAAGCCCTTCCTCAGGCTCAGTTTTATTGGAGTCAGATAAAAGAATCTCTGTTCTTGAACAAGACCATAATTCTCATGATGAATTTTCAATTATTGATACTGTATTAAGAGGAAATAAAGATTTATATATAGTTAAAAAAGAAATGGATTTAATTTATGCTAAATCAAATTTTTCTTCTGAAGATGCTGATAAAGTAGGGGAGTTACAAAATAGATTTGAAGAAATGAATGGTTGGAATGCTGAATCTGAAGCATCTACATTATTATCTAACATAGGAATCTCTGAATCATTACATACTAATTTAATGAATTCATTAAGTGGTATTGAAAAAGTAAAAGTATTACTTGCTCAATGCATTTATGGTAATCCAGATGTTCTTATAATGGATGAGCCAACTAATGATCTAGATTACGAAACAATAAACTGGTTAGTTGATTTTTTACAAGCATTCGAAAATACAGTAATTGTTGTATCTCACGACAGGCATTTTCTCGATTCAGTTTGTACTCATATTTCTGATATAGATTATGGAAAAATTACAAACTTTACTGGAAACTATTCCTTTTGGCAGCAGTCTAGTCAATTACTATTGAATCAAAAAAAAATAGCTAACAAAAAATCGGAGGAAAAAATTAAAGAATTAAAAGAATTTATAGGTAGATTCTCAGCGAATGTCTCAAAATCAAAACAAGCAACCTCAAGAAAAAAAATGTTGGAAAAAATTAATATAGATGAAATTAAACCTTCCTCTAGAAAATATCCCGGAATTATATTTGAAAATTCGAGAACTTTGGGAGATCAAATACTTAATGTCGAAAATTTGTCATATACACATGAAGAAGTTAAATATATTCCAAAAATAAGCTTCAATGTCAACAAAGGAGACAAAATTGCATTGATATCAAAGAATTCCAAGATTTGTAACTTTTTTTTCGATATAATAACTAATACTATAGGAAACAATAATGGTCATTTTAAGTGGGGGGTTACAACAAAATATGAATATTTACCTCTAGATAATAGCAAATACTTCAACAGTGAAGAAAATATTTTAGATTGGTTGTCAAAATTTGTTGAAAACAGAGAGGAAAGTGATGAACTATATTTAAGAAGTTTTTTTGGAAAAATGTTATTTAATGGGGATGATGTATTCAAAAAAATAAATGTATTATCTGGTGGAGAAAGAGTTAGATGCCTATTATCAAAAATAATGATGTCAAAACCTAATGTTTTAATACTTAACGAACCAACTAATCATTTAGATCTTGAATCAATTACTGCATTTAACAATGCGCTAAAAATTTTCAAGGGAAATATTATTGTAAGTTCTCAAGATTTTGAATTTTTAAACTCATTAATTAACAGAATTATTGAAATTACGCCAAATGGAATTATTGACAGATTATCCTCATATGAAGAATACCTCAATAGTAAAGAAATTAAAACTTTAAGAAAAAAATTATACCAAATTTAATTTTCTATAATTTTCAAACTTTTTTTTAATTGATCTTTATGAACATAAATTTCTACATAATTTGGAGATAAATTTCCAAAACCTGCGAGAATAGAAGATTTAGAAATATCTTTAACTATAGGATTTATTCTGTGTTTTTTTAAAAGATTAAGTATTTTGTATGATTCAATATGAGAACAGTCAAATACTTTAATGAAATCATTCAAAATTACAGAGATTTATCATATTTATTGTCCCAAATATATTTATTGAAGTTTTTACCTAATGAAAATCCATAAAATATGAATATGGAAACAACAGCTTTAAACATGAAGAAAAAAATCATAAAAAAAGATGAGACACTAGATGACTTGGAAAACAAACCGGCTGGAGTTATTTCAGTTAGAAATAAACTTAAAATAATCATGAATACAATTAAATTAAGGATGTTTTTGAAAGGCCACATTAAAACTTTTCTGAATGGACTTAAATCATTTCCCCATTTGTGAATTAAATAAAAATAATTGTTCCCTAAATTGATGAATAATAGGGGATCATCATAATTTTTGAGTCTAAACATTTTTGAAGGTGCCATGATTTTAAAGTTGGAAACTAGTGAGGCATGGTTTGCTTTAAAATTATTTATTTTTTTTACTCCTTCAATTGGAATTTCTCCTTTAAAGTATTTTAAATCTAAAAACCTAAGCCTGTAATCTATACATAAAGATTTAATATTATCAATATGATATATCTTATCAGTATCTAACTTATTAATATCAAAATTATCTATTTTTAGGACTAATTCACTTTTTAAGAAATTATTGTTTAATTGATATTGATTTAATTTTTTTTCAATATCAGTGGGATTTAAAATATTCAGTTTCATCATCTAGCAACATTTTTTTTTGTAAAATTAGCTATAAAAAATTAATTACAAAAAATTATTTTCTTATTTCAGCATTAAATTTATCTTGAAGTTCAAAAATTAATTTATTTACCACTTTATCAACCTTTTTATCAGTTAAAGTTTTGTTTTTATCAACAAAAGTAAAACTTATAGCATAAGATTTTTTATTGTGTGGTATATTTTTTCCTACATAGACATCGAATAATTCAATTTTTCTCAAAATATTATTTTCAATAGAATAAGCAATTTTTTTTATTGATTCAAATTGAATGTTTTTATCAAGTAAAATTGAAAGATCTCTCCTAATTAGTGGGAATTTTGAAACTTTATTTATTGAAATTTTTCTAATTAAAAGTTTACAAATGAGATCAAAATCAAACTCAGCAAAAAATAAAGAATTATTTAAAGAGTATCTATTTATTACAGATTTATTTACCTCTCCGAAAGAACAAATGATACCATTATCTTTTTTATAATTTAATGAATCTGAAAAAATATTAGATTTATTTTTTGATATATTAAAGCTGGTAATTTCAAGAGTATTTAAAATCATATCAACATAGCCCTTTAATACAAAAAAATTAGTTTTTACCTGACTGATATTCCAACGATTTTGATATAAATCTCCACAAAGCATTATTCCTATTTTTTTAATTTCTGAAAAACTATTAGATTTTTCATTATGATAAACAGATCCAAATTCAAAGAGTTTTAAATTTTTATTCTGTCTATTAATATTAAATTTTGCATTATCAATCATAGAGAAAAGCATCGAGGTTCTAAGCTCAGAAAATTCTACACCTAAAGGATTCAAAATTTTGACTGCTTTATAACTAGGGTTTTGATTTTTTGGTGAGGTGAGAGAGTTATTTAATACTTCATAAAAACCTAAGTTTATTAATTTATCTGAAATTTTATTAATTAAAGAATTTTTTTCAAAACTTTTAGGATTAGGATAAAATGAAATAAGTTTTTTGTTTGGCTTGATATTATTAAATCCATATATTCTTAAAATATCTTCAATTACATCAATATCTCTTTTTACATCAACCCTATAGCTTGGAACTTTAATTAAAATTCCATCAGAAGTTAGATTTAAAATTTCAACCTCAAGTGATTTCAATATATTAATTATTTTATCACTCTCTATTTTTTGTCCAATAACATTGAATACTTTTTTGAAACTTACAAGTATAGGTTCTTCTTTAAAATCGTTTAATTTAAACTCCTGTATCTCGGACGAAATTTCTCCTGATGCATACTCTTTTATTAATAAAGCGGCTCTTTTGAGGGCAAATAAACAGTTGTTAGGATCTATTCCTCTTTCGAACCTATATGATGATTCAGTTTGTATACCATGTTTTTTTGATGTTTTTCTAATTAATTCAGAATCAAAACAGGCACTTTCCAAAAAAATGTTTTTAGTTGTGTTAGATACTCCTGAATCCAAACCTCCAATTATTCCTGCTAAACAAAGAGGTTTTTTTTCATCACAAATAAGAATATCATCATCACCAACATTTATAATTGCATTATCTAGAGTTTTAAATTTTTGTGGTTTTTTAATTGATTTAACAATCACTTTCCCTTTTATTTTGTCGGCATCAAAAGCATGAAGAGGTTGACCTATTTCGTGTAAAATTAAATTAGTTATATCAACAATGTTGTTTATAGGATTTACGCCAACTGAAATCAACTTGTTTTTTACTTTATTAATAGATTCTCTTACTTTAATATTAGAAATAGTTAGCCCATAATATCTTTTTACAGTTGATTTTGTTTCAACATTTACTTTGATTGAAAAACTATTATTATCAATTTTAAATTGATTATTATTTTTTTCTATCCATTTAAATGGAATTTTTTCATGGATTAATTTCGCTTTTAAATCCCTAGCAACACCAAAATGACTTAAAGCGTCTCCTCTATTTGGTGTGATCCCAATTTCGAATATTTGATCTTTTTCACATTTGTAAATTTTGTTTAATGGAGTGCCAATTTTTGTATTTGAATCTAATTCAAGAATGCCTTCATGAGAATCACCTATATTTAATTCATATTCAGAACAGATCATTCCCTCACTAACTTCGCCTCTAATATTAGTTTTTTTAATTTTTATTTCATTCTGATTTTTATCATACAAAGTAGAACCTACAGTTGCTACTGCAACTTTTTGTCCTACTTTTACATTTTTTGCTCCACAAATTATTTGATTAATTACACTTTTACTAGTTTCAACTTGAGTTATTTTTAACTTGTCAGCATTTGGGTGCTTATAACACTTTAAAATTTTACCAACCAAAATTCCTTCAAGCGAACCCTTTATTGATTCATAATTTTCAACTCCTTCAACTTCAAGTCCAAGATTGGTTAAATATTCAGAAATTTCATTGACTGTCAAATCAGTATTTAAAAATTCACATAACCAATTTTTTGAGATTTTCATTTATGAAAGTATTTAACAAAGATAATAATCTTATAAAAAAAATTAGCTAATATAATTCCATATATTTTTTTCTCCCTTATAGATTGATTTATAAACTCTATTTAAGTTTAAATTATTTTTATTTAACAACTCAGGATCTTTATTTAGTATTTCTTTTGCTAATTCTCTTGTTATTTTAATTAATTCCTGATCACCCAGTATATCAATAATTTTAAATTTAATTAAACCACTTTGTTTTGTTCCAGAAACATCACCAGGACCTCTTAATTTTAAATCAACATCAGCAATCTTGAATCCGTCGCTATATTCTACCATTGTATTTAATCTTTTTTTTGAATCATCGCTCAATTTGTTTGAACTCATTAATATGCAATGACTTTGATGGTCACCTCTGCCAACCCTTCCTCTTAATTGATGTAACTGGGATAATCCAAACCTTTCTGCACTTTCAATTAAAATAACTGATGCATTAGGAACATTTACTCCAACTTCAATAACTGTAGTTGCAACCATAATTTGTGTTTTACCTTTTACAAATCGTTCCATCTCATAATCCTTATCTTTGGATTTCATTCTACCATGAACAATACTAATTCTAAATTTTGGTAAAGGAAAATATCTTGAAATACTTTCAAAGCCATCCATCAAGTCCTTGTAATCCATTTTTTTTGATTCCTCAATTAATGGATAGACAATATATATTTGCCTTCCTTTTTTTATCTGACTAGAAATAAATTTAAAAACATTAAGTCTTTTTGAATCATTTCTTAAATATGTTTTAATTTTTTTTCTTCCAGGAGGCAATTCCTTAATTGAAGAAATATCTACATCGCCATATAGTGTCATAGATAAAGTTCTAGGAATTGGAGTTGCTGACATTATTAATATATGAGGTGGAATTAAATTTTTTTTCCATAATCTAGATCTTTGAGCAACTCCAAATCTGTGCTGTTCATCAATTATTGCTAGTCCTAAATTTTTAAAGATTATTTTTTCCTCAATTAACGTATGAGTACCAACAATTAAATTAATGTTTCCGTTTTTTAATTCAGTATTAATTTTTTCTCTTTCTTTTTTTTTCGTTGATCCTGTTAATAATGAAATATTTAAATTTAAATTTTGAGAGCTTTTTTTAATTGATTTGTAGTGCTGAATTGCAAGTATTTCAGTCGGAGCCATAAAACATGCTTGATAATTATTATCAATTGCAATTAAGCTAGTCATGAACGCTACAATTGTTTTACCTGATCCAACATCTCCTTGTAAAAGTCTATTCATATGTTTACCAGTTGCCATGTCATATCTTATTTCTTTTATAGCTCTTTTTTGATCATTAGTTAAATCAAAACTTAAATTATTTTTATAGAACTTATTGAAATGATAACCAACTTTTTTGAAAACTAGACCTTTAATTTTGTCTTTTTTAATTCTTTTATTTCTAATTAATTTAATCTGAAAAAAAAATATTTCTTCAAATTTTAATCTATAAATTGATTTATTTAAAATATCGTGATTTTCAGGAAAATGTATATTACTTAAAGCTTTGTTTCTACTAATTAAGTTATATTTTCTTAGTATATAGTCTGGTATGGTTTCAACTAAACTATTGGTTATTTTAAAAAATAAATTTTCAATTGAGTTTCTAAATACTTTTTGTGTAATACCCTTGGAGACTAATTCCTCTGGAATAGAATATAATGGATAAATTTTTAACTGTTTTTCTTTTATAAATAAATGTTGTAAAACAAATTCTGGATGGACTAGGGAAGGGGTATTTTTAAACCAATTTAATTTGCCAAAAATTACATATTTTTCATTAATTTTTAATTTATCAATAACCCATTTGTATCCTCTAAACCATACAAGATTTATTTTTTGATTATTACTTTCCAATTCTGCAATTAATATTTTTCTTTTGAATTGATTTTTAATAGAATAATTAATTATTCTTCCGGTTAATTGAATTTCAGACGTAGTTCTTGGTAAATCATTAAGATTATAAAATCTAGTTCTATCAATGTATCTAACAGGAAAATAGTTGATTAGATCATTATAGTTAAATATTTTTAGTTCTTCTTGCATCAACCTGAACCTTGTAGGTCCAATTCCCTTTAAAAATTCAATTGATGAGTTAAGAATATTCATTTAAATTGATCTAAGAATTAATTGACATTATATTGTTGATAAGATAAAATGTTTTAATTACAAAAAATATATTTAAATATTTAATTTTCTAAATTAAATGTAATTGCAAAATAAGTGCTAAATAATTTAAATAAAAATTTTGATCTCTTAAATGACGCTCAAAAAAAAGCGACTTTTCATATTGATGGACCTTTAATAATAATTGCTGGTGCTGGCTCGGGAAAAACAAGAGTTTTAACTTATAGAATAGCTCATTTATTAAATACAGGAGTTGATTCTTTCTCAATACTTGCTCTAACATTTACAAATAAAGCTGCAAGAGAGATGAAAAGTAGAATTTCTAAAATAGTTGGTGAATCAGAAGCTAAAAATTTATGGATGGGCACTTTTCATTCTATTTTTGCAAAAATTTTAAGAATTGAAGCAGATAAAATTGGTTTTAATTCAAATTTTACAATATATGACACTCAAGACTCTGAAAAATTAATAAGGTCAATAATTAAAGAAAAAGGTTTAGATAAAGACATTTATAGGCCTAAAATTGTGAGAAATAGAATTTCTATTCTAAAAAATAATTTAATTACAGTAAACGGCTATTTTAACAATTCTGAACTTTTAGAATCAGATAAAATTTCAAAAAGACCCTTTACTGGTGACTTATATAAAGAATATGTTAGAAGATGCTTTAGATCAAATGTTATGGATTTTGACGATTTGTTATTAAAAACCAATGAATTATTAAATAATAATCCTGAGATTTTATCTAAATATCAAAGTAAATTTAAATATATTTTAGTAGACGAATATCAAGATACAAACCATTCTCAATACAAAATTGTAAAAATGTTAGCTGACAGATTTCAAAATATATGTGTAGTAGGTGATGATTCTCAGAGTATTTATTCGTTTAGAGGCGCAAATATTGATAACATTTTAAATTTTAAAAAAGATTATCCTGATTCAGTTTCATATAAGCTAGAACAAAATTACAGATCATCAAAAAATATTGTAAACTCAGCAAATTCAATACTTAAGTATAATAAAAATAAACTCGAAAAAACAGTTTGGACAAATAATAATGAAGGAGAAAAAGTTTTAATTAATTCATTCAGGACAGATTCAGATGAAGGAAGGTTTGTTGTTAATGACATAATTAAAAATATATCAATTCAAAATAAAGAAAACAAAGATTTTGCCATTTTATATAGAACAAATGCTCAATCTAGGTCTATAGAAGATGCTTTAAGAATAAACAATGTACCATATAAAATTTTTGGTGGTTTATCATTTTATCAGAGAAAAGAAATAAAAGATGTTTTAGCATATTTAAAATTAATAATAAATAAAAATGATGAGGAAAGTTTAAAAAGGATAATCAATTATCCTCCGAGAGGAATAGGGCAAACAACTATTGATAAATTATCTGTTGCATCTAATGAGATGGGGTTATCAATTTTTGAACTCGTTGAGAGGGAAAATATAAACAATCTCAAAATAAACAATACTACAACTGAAAAATTAAAAGATTTTGTTTATATGATTAAAAATTTCAGTTTATTAAATAATAAAATGAGCGCATATGAAATAACAAAGGAAGTTATTGGTAGGATTGGAATAATAGATCATTTAAAAATTGATTCATCTCCTGAGGAGATTAACAAAATACAAAATATTGAGGAATTATTAAATGGAATTAATGAATTGAAAATTATTGATGATGAATTAATTGATTCAAAAATTAAATTATCAACATTTCTTGAGGATGTTTCTCTTGCTACAGATTTTGATGACAAAAAAAATAATAATGATAATTCTGTTTCCTTAATGACAGTACATTTAGCAAAAGGACTTGAGTTTAGTAATGTTTATATTGTAGGTTTAGAGGAAGACTTATTTCCCTCTCCTATGAATATTGACTCTAGAAATGGACTTGAAGAAGAGAGAAGACTATTTTATGTGGCATTAACAAGAGCGAAAAATAAGGTTAATATTAGCTATTCCCAAACAAGGTATAGATGGGGTAATTTAGATTATTGCGAACCTAGTAGGTTTATATCAGAGATTGATCCTCTTTATGTTGAAAATAATTCAGCAAATGAAGAAAAAAACAAAATCCAAATAAAATCTGAAAGTTATAATTCAATCAATAAACCAAATGCCAGTAAGATAAAAAAACTAAAAAAAATTGATTTATTTTATAAGAATAAAAATGTTAAAAAAAATATTGATGTTGAGTCCGGTATTTATGTATATCATGAGAGGTTTGGTAAAGGTTTAGTTAATTTAGTTGAAGGAACGGGTTCTGATAGAAAAGCATCAATAGATTTTGAGAAATTTGGTAGAAAAAAACTATTACTGAACTTTGCAAAACTAAAAATACTAAATAAAAAAAGCCCTTAAAAAAGGGCTTTGCTTATTACTGAGCTGCAGTCATTCCCTGATTTATCAAATCATAAAATTGATCTAACTTAGGTAAAACTACAATTCTCGTTCTTCTATTTTTAGCTCTATTTGATGAGGTATTATTGTCGAAAAGAGGAACATAGGAACTTCTTCCAGCAGCTGTCATTCTTGAAGGTGGTACTCCAAAATCGTTCTGAAGAACTCTTATAACAGACGTTGCTCTTTTAACACTAAGATCCCAATTATCAGCAACACAGTCATTACTAATCGGAACATTATCTGTGTGACCCTCCACCATAAATTCAATTTCGGGTTTGTCAAGCACTACTTTAGCAACTTTACCAAGAACATTTTTAGCTCTTCTAGTAACAACTGAACTTCCACTACTAAATAAAAGTTTATCAGAGATAGATACAAATACAACACCTTTTTCTACATTAACTTCTATATCATCATCATTTAGATCACCAAGTACACCTTTTAGGCTAGTAACTAAAGCAAGTGTAACTGAATCCTTCCTTGTAACTGCATCTCTTAGGGTCTTAATTTTTAAATCTTTTTCTTTCATACTTTCTAAAGATTTTTCTAAATTTTCGGCACCTTTTTGAGACAAAGTAGTCATATTACCAATATTATTAATTAAATCTTGATTATTTGCTTTTAAAAATTTAATTTGATCATTTGCAGAATTAAGACTTGCAAGTGCCAAATCTCTTTCATCATTACAAGAATTTAATTTAATAGTCACACTATTTAAAGCATCGTTTGTTGTTTTCTGTAGTGCCTCTAATTCAGAAAATTTTTTTTGAGACACACATGAGGAAACAAAAATACCTATTAAAACAATTAAAATGTGTTTAATATTCATACGTTTAAATTTAAAGTTTTTTTTATAATATGGTAAAATTAAGTTTTTTTGCCATTTAAGCAATAAATAATTAAAAATTATCCTTTTTGAATCTTATATATTCGTAAATTATACTTTTATGTTTATAGTATTTTTTTGGGTTGAATATTTTAGTTCTTTTATTAAATACTTTTTTGAAATTAAAAATTAAATATAAATATGATTTTATTATCATCAATGCAGTTAAAAATTTTCCTCTAATTAAAAAAAATATAAATAATAAAAAGTCAATAAAAAATCTTCTTATTATTACTGAAAATAAACTTTTCCAAGGTAAGTTTTTTACTAACGTAAGAAGGGAATTTCTAAAATTATAATAATCTTTTTTATAATTATTACTAAGAGTTGATGCTCCATTATGATAAATGTAGGATTCGCCAATACAATAGATATTATAGCCTTGATTAAAAGCTCTCCAACATAAATCAATTTCTTCCTGATGCATAAAAAACGAATTATCAAAACCATTGAGTTTATCAAAAATTTTTTTTCTAATTATAAAACAAGCTCCTGATGCCCAAAAGATCCTTGATGTATTTTTATATTGATTTACATTTTTTTCTATTTTATCGTAAATTCTTCCTCTGCAGTAGGGATAACCGTATTTATCAATAAATCCTCCACCAGCACCAGAGTATTCAAAGTAATCAGGTTTTTTTAAATTAAGTATAAGTGGTTGAGCTATATCTATATTGTTATTTTTAAAATTTTCAACAATTGGTTTCATCCAATTTTTTTTTACTTCTACGTCATTATTTAATAGTATATATATGTCCTCATTTACGTGTTTCAAACCAAGATTATATCCCTTAGCGTAACCATAATTTTTATTTAAATTTATTATTTTAATTTTTGGGTAATTTTCATTTAAAAATTGAATTGAATTATCAGTTGAGAAATTATCTATGATATAAATTGTTGCCTCTTTTGAAAAATTTATCACTGATGGTAAAAATCTTTTTAGTAGCTTTTCCCCATTCCAGTTAATTATTACTACAGCAACTGAACAATTCAATATTTATATTTTGGAAATTCGTCTATGAATTTAATGATTTTTAACTTATAGTCAACTGTAAATTTATAATGATGTAATCCATTTGTAATAAAAAAAAACTTGGATTTAATCTTTAGGTTATATCTAAAAATTTGATCAAAAGTTTTTTGATAAATTTTTGTTGTTGTTGATTTGCATTCTATTAAAATTAATATATCACCATTTTTATCAAAAACAACTATATCATATCTTTTTTTTAAATTATTATAAACTAAAGTTTTTTCAACATTAATGTGTGATATTGGATATTTATACTTGGAGACTATGTATTTAATACAATTTTGCCTAACCCATTCCTCATTATTTAATCTAACGTATTTTTTTCTAACTTCATCAAAGATATAATCTCTATTTTCTTTACTTTTAATTTTAAAACTAAAATCAGGAAAATTTAATTTAATCATTTGATTGATGGTTTATAAAAAGATAATTAAAGATATAGATAATAATATTATTTCACCCTTATATTTATTGTATGGTGAAGAGGAATATTTTATTGATTTAATTTGTGATAAATTGGTTAACAAAATTATTGATAAATCAGAAAAAAAATTTGATTTAAATATTTTTTATGGAAAAGATTCTACAATTGAAATGATCATTGAAAGTGCGAAAAAATATCCAATGATTTCAGACAGAAATGTAGTTATTTTGAAAGAAGCTCAAATTTTAAAATCGAAACTTCAAAAACTCAATGATCTTTTAAAAAAAAATCTAAATAATACAATTTTAATAATTTGTTATAAAGAAAATAAAATTGATAAAAGAAAAGAATTTTATAAACTTATTGAAAAAACAGGAATAATATTCGAATCAAAAAAGTTGTACGAAAATCAATTAGTTGATTGGATACAAAATAGAGTAAAAGAATTGGGTTTAAAAATAGATTATGAATCAATAAAAATAATTTATTCTTTTTTGGGTAATAATTTAAATAAAATTGATAATGAACTAGAAAAGTTGTTTATTTCTATGCAACCAAATGATTTAATAACAACAGATGTAATTCATAAAAAAATTGGTTTTAATAAAGATTACAATTTTTTTGAACTACAAAAGGCATTAGGGGATAGAGATCTCAAAACTTCCCTTAAAATAATTAACTTTTTAAAAGATAATTTAAATAAAAATCCAACAGTATTAATACTACCAACTATTTTTAATTACTTTCAAAAAATTTTAATGATAAAATTTTTAGGAAACAATAATCTATCTGAGGAACTTAAAATTTCAAGTTATTTTTTAAATGATTACATTAAATCTTCAAAAAATTTCACTTTACAAGAATTAATAAAAGTAATTAATTACTTGAAAGAAGCCGATTTTAAAAACAAGGGGATTGACTCAAAAATGGGTCAGGAAGATATACTCAAAGAATTGGCTTACAAAATTTCAAAAGTTAGCTAAAATATTTTTTTATACTTCAAAGGATCAAATTCGTTCATTATGGAATATATTTTTTCATAAATATCATCTGATGAGGGTTTTGAAAAATAATCTCCATCGCTTCCATATGCTGGTCTGTGATCACTTGCCGTTAAACAATAAGGTGAACTATCTAAGAATTTATAAATTTTTTGGCCATTAAGTAATTGATCTAATATAAATGCTGAAGCTCCTCCTGGAACATCTTCGTCAACAATTAGAACTCTGTTTGTTTTTTTAATACTTTTTGATATATTTTTACTTAAATCAAAAGGAATTAAGGTCTGAATATCAATTAATTCTACACTGATATTTTTACCTTTCAAGTCATCTAAAATTTCAGATATAATATTAATTGTTGAACCATAAGAAACCACGGTTATATCAGTTCCTTCATTTATAATCTCAATTTCACCAACTTTAAACTTAAACTCTCCTAAATTTTTTGGAAGTTTTTCTTTGATTCTGTATCCATTTAAAGGTTCAATTAATAGTGCAGGTTCATCACAAATCATTAAAGAGTTATAAAAACCTGCAGCCTTAGTCATATTTCTTGGAACTATTATATTTATTCCTTTCATTAAATTTAATAGTCCGCCCATCGGTGAGCCACTATGCCATATTCCCTCTAGTCTGTGACCTCTTGTTCTTATAATTAAAGGAACAGATTGTCTTCCTACAGTTCTATAAAGATAAGTAGACAGATCATCACTCAATGTTGCGATGCAATAAAGAATATAGTCTAAATATTGAATTTCAACAATTGGTCTAAATCCTCTTAGAGCAAGTCCAATACCTTGTCCAATTGAACTTGCCTCTCTAATACCTGTATCTGATACTCTATGCTCACCATACTTTTTTTGTAAACCTTCCAATCCCTGATTTACATCACCAATTAAACCTACATCTTGTCCAAAAATTATTAAATTATCATATTTTTCTAATAATTTATTAAAATTATCTCTTATGATAATTCTACCATCAACTATTTTGGTGTTTTCATAAATAGGAGAAGTACTTTTAGCTTTTCTAAGACTATACTTTGATTCACTGTAAAGAAACGAACTGATTTTTTTTTTGTAATATTTTGTTTTTGATTCAAACCAATTTTTAAGATCATTTGTGATCAATTCGTTTTCTTCTGTAATATTTCTAAGGATTTTTCTACAAGTTGTGAATACTGATTTCAAATTTGGTTCTTTAACTGATAAAAGTTTAATTTTTAGTTTTTGAATTTGACTTTCTTGTTTAATGTCTTTTAATATAATATCATCAATCTTAGCTATTAATTCATTTCTTAGTTCAATTATTGGATTTAAATAATTTTTCCAAGCAAGATTTTTTGCATTTTTAACTTCGTCTTTAATGTTTTCCTCTATTTTAATTAAATCATGTTCAGATGAAATACCATTTTTAATAATCCAATTTCTCATTTTTAAATTACAATCAAATTCTGCTTCCCAATTTAGTCTATTTTTTGATTTATATCTTTGGTGGGATCCTGATGTTGAGTGGCCTAAAGGTTGAGTTAACTCTTTAACGTGTACTAAAACTGGAATATGATGGTCTCTTGCAATTTTTTCAGCATATGTGTACGTTTTAATTAATTCTACATAATCCCAACCACTTACTGTTAAAATTTCAAATCCATCTTTATTTTCGTTTTTTCTAAATCCCTCAAGGGCTTCTGAGATACTTTCTTTAGTGGTTTGGTGTTTGTTATGAACCGAAATACCATATTCATCATCCCAAACACTAATAATTACTGGAATTTGTAGAACTCCACACGCATTTATTGACTCAAAAAAAAGACCTTCACTGGTTGCTGCATTACCAATAGTTCCCCATGCGATTTCATTACCATTATTTGAAAATTTATTTGAATTTTTGAATCTATGATTTCTGTAAAGTTTTGAAGCTTGACCTAATCCAACTAGTCTTGGTATCTGGCCAGCTACTGGTGAAATATCTGATGAATGATTTTTTTGCTTAACTAAATCATAAAAATCACCATTTTGATCATTACTTACTGTTACAAAATGACCTCCCATTTGCCTTCCACCAGACATTGGTTCCATTTTCAAATCTGTATTAGCATATAATGCAGAAAAAAAGTTATTTAAAGTTAATTTATCTTGTGAAAATAAAATTGTTTGGTCTCTGTAATATCCGGCCCTAAAATCTCCATTTTTAAAAAATTTGCTTAAAACAACTTGCGGCAACTCCTTACCATCTCCAAAAATACCAAATTTAGCTTTTCCTGAGAGAACCTCTCTTCTTCCTAATAGGCTGGCTTCTCGACTTAGAAATATAATCTTGTAATCATTAATTACTTTTTGTTTATATTCCTCGTATGTTAATTTAATTTCTGAAGAATCTTTATTTAACATTAAATTGGTTTATACATTTTTCAATTTACAAATAAATATCAAAACCATTTTCGGTTAAATAAACCTAAAAGTGTTTTTGGCTCGAGTTCAATGACAAATCTAATATTTGACAAATAATTATTATCATTAATTTCAATTTGATTTTCTGATGAATGAAAAGGTAAATAAATCTCAAGAAAATCAGGCAACAAATTTAATCTTAACCCAGAGTCATAGTAGCCTCTCACAACTGAACCAGAGTTTTTTATAAGTCCAAAATCAGAGTACAACTCAATCCATTTCCATAAACTTAACCCAAAATTTGTTGCCAGCATTAGTGAATTTGAAAATGGAGAATCAAATTTTGACTTAAATCCACCCTCAGACATTATAAATTGTTGACTGTATATACCTTGACTTTCAGATCTTCCTAAATAATTATATTGAAACAAATAGTCTGTTGATCTATTTAAACTAAAATCAAAAAAATTTGAATTTAAATTTGATGAGTAATTCAAAAATTTACCTAAAAAGAATCTAACCGAAATTTGTCTGGCATCTTTTAGTATTTTTCTATATTCATAAGTTGCAGAAAATTTGGAAAAAAGTTTTGAAAATTGAAATTGAGAATTAAAAGTTTCATATCTAATAGCCCCTTTATCAGAGTACAAATAATTAAGAATAGCAATATCGTAATTTGGTTCTGATGAGTACATGTCTAATTTTTCTCTTTTAACTGATAACCAAGAAAAGGAAATTTTTTGTCTAATATTTGATCGAAAATTAGATGGTCTAAAGAAAAACGAGATTGAAGGTCTGTATGTAATAAATCTTGAATTTTCATCATAATGATAAGTTTTTCCACTTAAACTTAAGTTAATTAGGTAGTTACTTTTGTTTTCATTAAAAAAATTATAATATGATCTAAAAGAACCAACAAATGTATTTTCTTTAAAAGCATATAAGGGAAGTATATTTAAAGTGAAAGGTCGATTTTTAAATGTTTTATTATGAAATCTTACACCAAAAATTAAACCATCATATGCATTAAAATCTGTGATGGGATTAAAGAAAATTTGATTTTTAGAGGGATTTTCTAAATCCTTTACAAACTTAAAATCAATTTTTTTTAAGCCAAACATATTTGAAATATTTACCCAATTATTTCTATGATTTATTTCCGGGAAATTAACATCTGGATTAATTGCAATGTAATCAGCATTTTTTTTGTTAAGAATTATGTTCTTAGTTGGACTCTTAAACCATTTATGTGAAATTATTTGATCATTTTTTATTAAAGCAAGTTTAAATGGTATTTTAACATTATTTTTTTCTGATATTGAAATCATTACAGAGTCACCCTTAACTTCAGGGTTATCGATTCGAAGATCAATTGAATTTCTTTTTTTTAGATAATTTTCAAAAAACCACTCAATATCTTCCTCGAAATACTCAGTAAATCTAATTTTAATCTGCTCATCATTAATTGGAATATCCATTAGATTTCTAATTGATTTTAAAATTAAATTTTTACCCAGATAATTTTCTAAAAATTTTAATCCTACACCAACCTGAGCAGGTGTTGAAATTTCATCATTAAATTTAATTAAATCATTTTTAGGTGTTTTTGCAGATTGATGATCATTATTTCTAAGAACAAACTCATAAGATTGAATAAATCCATCAGTATAATTCATGTTAGATAAATTATATTTTTTTATTAGTGTTTTTAGTATTGGTGTGTCGAGTATTTTACCCAAAACCTTAAGATTTGGATAAAAAGTTTGAATATAATCTATGATTAGATAAGTTAGAATTCCCTCATGAACCCAATAATCATTTCTTCTATCAACTAAAATTTTTTCATTTAGATAGTTACTTAAATAAGCCTTTAAAACTTTTATTTCGTGATAAAATGACTTATCATATGGGCTAATTGTATTTGGTAATAATGTCAAATCATAATTAGGATTTTTATCTGATTCAATTTGACTGATAAAAATTTTTTTGTGAGGATATTTTCCAATTCTTTCACTAATAAAACTGTCAATTTTAACATAATTACTAATTTCTCTTTTTTTTGAAATTCCATTTGCATTTAAGCTAGTTTCAAAATAGATATCATTTTTTTTAAATTTTTTGAAATGATTTTTACTAGTTATTTGAAATTGAATGTCAGTATATTCATCACCATAAAATTCATATTCATTTAAAAATTCATATTTTTTCTCGTTTTTTAAAATTAGGTTTGAGTGAATCTTTAAGTTTTTAGGAAGTAACCACTTTACATTATAATTACCTTTATTACGTGGGATTTCTTCTAAATCTAGATTACTATTCTTAATCCAATTATTATCAATTATTTTACAAATAGATATAAACCAATCTTTAATAAAAACATTATTCTTGTCAATTATACCATATCCTGTAAATCTTTTATCAGCAATCTTTACTCTATAATTTAATTTTATTAAAATTTCTTCATTTGGATTTAAGGGTTCCTTAAGATCTACCTTAATTATGTCACTTTGATTTTTTAATCTACTCCAATTAAGATCTTCAGAGTTGTGTTTAATGTATAAATCTAAAGTGCTTCCACGTTTGTTTTTATTTGCAAAATAAAAGCTTCTATCGTATTCCTCGGCTAATCTCTGGGCTAGGGGAGTTTCAGTTGATGAGTATGAAGATGACCAATCATTTAAAAATATTTCACTTAAAATTTGATTAGAATTATTAAAAAAAGTAATTGATTGTTCAATATCTATGTTTTTTAAATCATGATTGTAACTAGCATTTATTTTATAAAAGTTAATATTTTGCCCTGACACTTTGGATAGTGTAAAAACTAAAAAAATTAATCTAATTACTATGGTTATATTTATGAGCTTTGACAAATTTCCTTTTTTAAATATTTTGATGTATAACTATGCTTAATTTTAATAATTTCCTCAGGAGTTCCATTACATATTATTTTACCTCCATTTTTGCCTCCCTCAGGACCAATGTCAATAATGTAATCAACCTGTTTTATTACATCTAAATTATGTTCTATAATTACTACAGTATTACCTTTTTCAACTAATTTATTTAAAACTTCCAACAAAACTCTTATATCTTCGAAATGTAAGCCTGTTGTAGGTTCGTCTAAAATGAAAAGGGTGTTGCCAGTATCTTTTTTTGATAATTCAGATGCTAATTTAACTCTTTGAGCTTCACCTCCAGAAATAGTAGTAGAAGGTTGACCTAATGTTAAATAACCTAATCCCACATCTTTTAATGTTTTTAATTTCCTGAATATCTTGGGTATATCTTTAAAAAAATCACACGCAATTTCAATTGTCATATTTAGTATCTCAAAAATAGATTTGTTTTTATATTTAATTTCAAGGGTTTGGGAATTGAATCTTTTCCCCAAACACAAATCACATTCTACATGAACATCAGGTAAAAAATTCATGTCAATTGTCTTTATTCCTGCTCCCATGCATTCTTCACATCTTCCCTCACTAACATTAAAGCTGAATCTACCAGGCTTATAACCTCTTATTTTTGATTCAATTGTAGAGGAAAAAAGAAGCCTTATTTCTGTAAAAACACCAGTATAGGTTGCAGGATTACTTCTTGGAGTTCTTCCAATTGGACTTTGATTGACGTCTACAACTTTATCAATATTTTTAATTCCCTTTATTTTGTCATATTGAAGCGGAATATCTAATGAATTATAAAAAAAGGAACTTAAGATTGGATATAATGTTTGATTTATTAGACTTGATTTTCCACTTCCAGATACTCCAGTTATACCAACCATTAAACCTAGAGGTAATTTTAAGTTAACTGATTTCAAATTATTCCCATTACAATTTACAAGCTCTAAAAACTTTCCATTGCCATTTCTTCTTTTTTTAGGAATATTAATTTTTTTTATACCTCTTAAATATTTAGATGTAATTGAATCTTGTTTAATGACATTTTTTGTATCTCCAATTGAAATTATTTCTCCACCGTAAATTCCTGCTCTAGGTCCAATATCAATTATAAAGTCAGATTTAACTATCATTTCTTTATCATGTTCAACAACAATTACAGAATTTCCCAGATCTCTTAAAACTTTTAAAGAATTAATTAATTTAATATTATCTCTCTGATGAAGACCTATACTTGGCTCATCAAGTATGTACAAAACCCCCACTAACTGTGAGCCTATCTGAGTTGCCAATCTAATTCTTTGTGATTCTCCTCCAGAAAGGGATTTTGATGATCTATTAAGAGTTAAATAATCTAAACCAACATCTAATAAAAAATTAATTCTTTTTTTTATTTCTTTCAAAATTTCAGTTGCAATTAATTTCTCGTTATTATCTAATTTCTTTTCAATTTTTGAAATCCATGAACTAAATTCGTCTAAATCAAAATCACAAACCTCATTTATATTTTTTTTGTTTATTAAAAAAAACAATGATTCTTTTTTCAGCCTAGATCCATCACATTTTTCACATTTTATTTCATCCATAAAATCAAAAGCCCATCTTCTTAATTTTTGAGATTCATTATTTTGGTATTGATTTTGAATAAAGTTCACTATTCCCTCATACTCAATTTTATAATTTCTTTTAACTCCTAAAGTCTTGGATTCGACAGAAAAAATTTTATTGTCTCCAAATAAAATAACATCCAAGGCCTTATTAGGAATTTCACTAATAGGAATTTTAATATCAAAATTATAAAATTTAGCTATAGACTTTATCTGACTAAAAGACCATGTATTTGACTCAGGTCCTAACGGAATAATTCCGCCATTTTTTATAGATTTTGATTTGTCAGGTATTATTTTTTCAATGTTAACCTTATACTCTAATCCAAGACCTTTACAATTTTGACACATTCCTTTAGGAGAATTAAATGAAAAACTGTTAGGCTCTGGAATAGGGTAGGATATGCCAGAAATTGGACACATCAGATTTCTGCTAAAGTATCTAATTATTTTTTTATCGGGTACAATAATTAAAATAGTATTTTTTCCGTGATAAAAAGCCGTTTGAATTGATTCTTTTAATCTTTTTTCAGAAGTTTCGTTTTTAGTAATTAGAACTCTGTCAATTAAAATTTCTATATCATGATTTTTGTATCGATCCAATTTTAAGCCAGGTTTTAAATCAACTATATTTCCGTCTACTCGTACTTTAGTAAATCCCTGTTTGGATAAACTTTCAAATAATTCTCTATAATGTCCTTTTCTTGATCTAACAACAGGTGATAAAATGTAAAGATTTTTTCCTAAAAAATCAGATTTTATAATTTCTATTACACTTTCCTCTGAAAAACTTATCATCTTTTTATTTGAAATGTGACTGAAAGCAATCCCTATTCTTGAGTACAAGAGTCTCAAAAAATCATATATTTCAGTTATTGTTCCAACTGTTGATCTAGGGTTTTTGGATGTTGTTTTTTGTTCAATTGCTATGACTGGTGACAAACCATCAATTTTCTCAACATTAGGTCTTTCAAAATTTCCTAAAAATTGTCTAACATAAGCAGAAAATGTCTCCAAATATCTTCTTTGTCCTTCAGAATAAATAGTATCAAAAGCAAGAGATGATTTGCCACTTCCCGATAAACCAGTTATAACTACAAGTTTTTCTCTAGGAATTTTTAAATTGATATTTTTTAGGTTATGAACTTTTGCTCCTTCAATTTCAATATAAGTATCCTTTTTTCCCATCGCAATCTATAAAATTATGATTTTTAATCTTAATTTGTGTTGATTTGAAACTAATAATTATAATTTTTATTAATCCATACATATACAATACTTATATTTGAAACAAGTATGACTTTAATTAATTCTATTGCTGGTATTAGAGGAACTATAGGAGGAAGAGTTGGGGATAATCTTACACCAATCGATATTATTGAATTCACTTCATCATTTTCTTCATTTATAAAGTCAAATTCTAATAAAGATAGTTACAATATTGTTATTGGAAGAGACTCAAGAAAATCTGGTAAATATATTTTAAATATTATTGAAAATACAATTGTGATGTATGGTATCAATGTTATTAACATTGATCTTACAACTACACCAACATTAGGATTATCAGTAAGGAGATTCTCTGCAAATGGTGGAATAATGGTAACAGCAAGCCACAATCCTATTGAATGGAATGCTCTTAAAATAATGAATGAATTGGGAGAGGTAATTAATAAAAAAATGAGTGAAGATATATTGAAAATTAAAAAAAATCGGAATTTCAATTTTGCTCAAATAGAAAATTTAGGAGGTATTAAATTAGAATCAACTCAAATTGATCAACACATAACTGATATTTTAAATTTGGATATAATTCAAATTGACAAAATAAAAAAACTTAACCTTAAGGTTGTAGTTGACGGGATAAATTCTGTTGGAGGTATAGCTATTCCTAGGTTATTAGAGAAATTAAATGTAAATTATATTAAGCTAAATTGTGAACCAACTGGTATTTTTTCACATAACCCAGAACCATTACCTCAAAATATGAAAGATCTTTGTTCTGCTGTGATTAAAAACAAGGCTGATTTAGGTTTAATTGTCGATCCAGACGTAGATAGACTAGCCATAGTTGATGAAAAAGGTAATCCATTTGGCGAGGAATACACTTTGGTTACATGTGCAGATTTTATATTATCTAAAACTAAAGGAAATACTGTCTCAAATTTGTCATCTAGTAGAGCATTGAGTGATATAGCTAACAAATACAAGGTTAAGCATTTTTATAGTGCTGTTGGAGAATTAAATGTTATAGAAAAAATGAAATTAGAGAATGCCATAATAGGTGGTGAAGGAAATGGTGGAGTTATTTTGCCCAAACTCCACTATGGAAGAGACGCATTAACAGGAATTGCTATTTTTTTATCTTTAATTGCTGAAAAAAAACTTAAAATTTCAGAGTTAAAAAATTTATATCCAGTCTATTACATAGAAAAAGATAAAATTAAATTAACAGACAGCGAGCTTATTGAAAAAAAACTACTTGAAATAAAAGGAAAATTCAAATCAAATCAAATTACAACAATTGATGGTTTAAAAATTGATTTTAAAGATAGTTGGATTCATTTAAGAAAGTCAAATACTGAACCAATACTTAGAATATATGCAGAGTCAAATTCTAAAATCAAATCTATAGAGTTAATAGATAAGTTTAAAAATTATTTTGTTACTAGTTAAGGTCTGAATATTTATATCTATTGTGAGACCAAAGGTATTGAGATGGATCAGTTTTAATTTGATTTTCTAAAATTTCAAAAAATTTATCTGTTATATAGTTTTTTTTTGTTTGTTTAGGGTTATCCGTGAGCTTTTGAATTATAATTTCATAGTACCCTCTATTTTTCCTTGAAATACTGGCATAAACTACAGGTAAATCATATTTTTTAGAAATTATTTCTGCTCCATTAAATACGGGAGTATCCTTTCCCATAAAAGACCTCCAATAGGTTGTTTTTCTTGGATTTGGAGACTGATCCATAGCAAATCCATAAATTCCAATTTTATTTAAATTTAAGTTTTGTTTTATGACCTTTATAATTTGATATCTGTCGATTGCCGTGGAGTTATGCCTTTGTCTAGATTTATAAATTAGTTTATTAAAATATTTATTTGTTAAAGGTGTATAAATTGCGTATGACGGGAAGTCTAGATGATTACCAATGGTTAACATTCCTTCCCAAGATGAATAATGTCCAAGTAAAAGTATTATACTTTTATTATTTTTTTTGTGTTCACGTAAAAGATCCAAGTTTTTAAAACTATATCTTTTTACTGCTTGTTTTTTGCTTAAACTAATACTTTTAATCATTTCAATAAAAATATCAGTAAGATGTTTATAAAAATTTGATATAATTTCTTTTTGTTTTTTCATTGATAATTCAGGAAATGCAATAGCTATATTTTTTTTAACAACTTTTAATCTGTATTTAATTACATTAAGAAATAAAAACTTTAAAATGTCAGATAAAAAGTATAGTATCTTATAAGGTAGAAAAGAAATGCCTTTTAATAATGGATATAAGAGATAAAATATTATTAATTTCAACTTAAAAAAATAAATGCAAAGTTAACTATATTTAATCATTAATTATAAATTTATAAGTGATATGTCAATCACACTAATTATCATAATTGCAAACATCATTATATCATTTTATGGTTTCAAAAACAATGATTTTTTTTCAAAAAATAAATTTAATATTTCATCTCTCAAATTGGGACAATATTACAGACTGATAAGCTCAGGATTTTTACATGTTGATTTTAATCATCTTTTACTAAACATGTTAACTTTATTTTTTTTCATGAATCCTGTAATTAATACTTTAGGTTTCTTATCTTTTTTTATAATTTACTTTTTCTGCTTATTAGGTGGTAATTTATTTGCATATTATTATCATATAAAAGAAAATAATTACTCTGCTGTGGGTGCTAGTGGGGCAGTCATGGGTATTGTTTTTTCATCAATCCTATTAAATCCATCCATGAAACTTTTTTTTATATTTATTCCAATTCCAATTCCAGGATATTTATTTGGAATAGGATACTTATTATACACCATTCTAGGAATGAAAAATAAAAATGATTCGATAGGGCATAGTGCTCATTTCGGCGGAGCTGTTGCGGGTTTATTGTTTACAGTTATTCTTGTACCATCTATTATATATAAATCTACAATGACACTTTTGTTACTGATTTTAACGATAATCTTATCCTTGTATTTAATCAAAAGATTAAATTAATTCAATAGCTCCATAACTTTTTCTTTTAATTTTTCTCCTCGAAGGTTTTTTGCTAGAATTCTTCCTTCTGAATCAATTAAAAAAGCTGCAGGAATAGCAGATATATTGTACAATTTTGCAATTGGATCTTGCCAAAATTGTAAATTTGAAATTTGACTCCATATCAACCCATCATCTTCGATTGCTTTCCTCCAACTATTCATATCCCTATCTAATGATACTCCAACAATCTCAAGGCCTTTTGAATTCATTTCTTTATACAATTTAACTAAATTTGGATTTTCAATACGACATGGCCTGCACCAAGCAGCCCAAAAATCAATTAATGTTATTTTACCCATTAAATCCTTTAATTGTAAAATTTCGCCTTTTGGATTTGGACCACTAAACATTGGCGCCATTTGTCCAACATCTGTTGGCATTACTGGTGGAAACAAAATAGATTCAATATTATTTCCTGAAGAGGTTTTTTTTATTCTTTCAGTGAGTCCATTATAAAATAATTTAAGACTGTCAATTGGTAAGGTTTGTGAAACGGCAAAACCCTCCAAGATTAGAGCTGAAATATAAGAGTTAATATTTTCTCGCATAAAATTCTTTTGAAAATCAAAAAACTTTTGTTGTAATAATTTAGCTTGATCTTGTAAGTCTGTGACTAAAATATCATCCCCAAGATTGTTAGCTTGATTCATTTCAATTATAATATTATTGTAAGAATTTGATAATTGACGAGATTTTTGATTAAAAACATAGAAGTCTTCATTAGAAATAGTTCCACTAAATTTTGACACAGAAATACTATCCTTATATATTTTTGCCTTAATATTACCATTCTCTAAAATAAAAGGAATATTAAGCCCATCAATAGAAAGGTAATTAAGATTTGGAGATGAAACTTTACCATTCATTTTAAATTTTCCATTTACTATTTTTACTGAATCTACAGGAATGGTCATATTTTTTTCAGGTGATAACATGTAAATGATTTTTTCATCATCGAAATCAGTAATTCCCTCAATAGAAAATTTATTTTCCTCATTCTCATTACAATTAATTAATAGAAATGAAAATAATACTAAACTTTTAACCAAATGTTTCATAATGTAAATTTAATAATTAATAGACAATTACTGATAATTATCATAATTTATAATATGGCTATAAAATTAAATTATTAATATTAAGCAGTATATTTGTATAAAAAACAATGGCAGGTAATTCATTTGGAAATATATTCAAACTTACAACATTCGGTGAATCTCATGGTCTTGGAATAGGTGGTGTGATTGACGGATGTCCCTCAGGTGTTAAGATTGATTTAAAAATGATTCAAAATGATTTAAACAGAAGAAAGCCTGGTCAGTCTAAAATAGTTACCCAAAGAAAAGAAGATGATGAATTTATTATTTTATCTGGTTTAGTTAATAATATTACAACTGGGTCTCCAATTGGATTTTATATAAAAAATAAAGACCAGAGATCAAAAGATTATAATCACATTAGTAATACTTACAGACCATCCCATGCAGATTTTGTTTATGAGAAAAAATATGGAATTAGAGACTTTAAGGGAGGTGGAAGAAGTTCTGCCAGAGAGACCATATCTAGAGTATTTGGTGGTGCAATTGCAAAACAAGTTTTAAATAAAATTAAGTTCACTGCATATGTATCATCTGTTGGAAATATTTCTATTGAAAATGACCTAAAAAAACTTAATTTTTCTAATATTGAAAAAAATCCTGTTAGGTGTCCAGACATTAAAATTGCAAAGGAAATGGAGGATTACATTAAAAGTATCAAAAAAGAGGGTGATACAGTCGGAGGAATTATATCTTGTGTAATTGAAAATGTTCCTTTAGGACTTGGTCAACCTGTATTTGATAAATTACATGCAGAATTAGGTAAAGCAATGTTGTCAATAAATGCTGTAAAAGGTTTTGAAATTGGAAGTGGATTTAATGGGACTAAACTTAAAGGTAGTGATCACAATGATCAATTTAAAAAAGATGGATCAACTTTTACAAACAATTCAGGAGGTATTCAAGGTGGTATATCCAATGGAATGAATATAGTTTTTAAAGTAGCTTTTAAACCAGTTTCAACAATTATGAAATCTCAAAAAACTATTGATTCAAATGGAAATGAAGTATTAATTGAAGGCAGAGGTAGGCATGATCCATGTGTTGTTCCAAGAGCTGTTCCAATTGTAGAAGCTATGGCTGCCTTAGTTATTTTAGACTACTACTTACTAAACAAAACTGTTAAATTAAAATAGTTGTATAAAAAAATCCCCCTTCATTTAAGAATAATCTATGGAATGTTAATTGGAATTCTATTTGGATTAATTATGTCCCAAATGAGTTTTGGCAAAAGTTTAATTGTTAATTATGTAAAACCATTTGGAACAATATTTATTAACTCTCTAAAATTAATTGCTATTCCTTTAATATTAGCCTCATTAATAAAGGGAATATCAGATTTAAAAGATATATCAAAGTTGTCAATGCTAGGTAGTCGAACAATTGCCCTATACTTGATGACTACGGTCATAGCTGTAAGTATTGGTTTGACAGTTGTAAATATTGTTAAACCAGGTAAATCTATAAATAATGAGACAAGAATTGACCTTCTTAAAGCATATGGTGACGATATTGAAAGTAAGAGAGAACTTGCTGATAATCAAAAAGAAACAGAACCTCTTAAACCTCTTATCGATCTTGTTCCTGATAATATTTTTTTGTCCCTAACTGAAAATAAAAATATGCTTCAAGTAATTTTTTTCTCTATCTTTTTTGGAATCGGATTAATTCTCTTACCAAAAAAAAAGTCAAAATCAGTAAAAAAGTTTATTGATTCATTAAATCATGTAATTTTAAAACTAATTGATATTATAATGAATTTAGCTCCATATGGAGTATTTTCTTTATTAGCCTCATTAGTAGTTGAAGCACCAAGCTTAAGTTTATTTAAAGCTCTTGGTATGTATTCCATTACACTACTCATAGGTTTAGTAACTATGATATTATTTTATTCACTAATAATTAAATTATATGCTAACCAAAATTTAAAACTATTTTTCAAAGGTATTTCTCCTGCACAATTACTTGCTTTTTCAACTAGCTCAAGTGCAGCTACACTTCCTGTAACTCTTGAGTGTGTTAATAAAAAATTAAAAGTTGATGAAGAGATATCAAGTTTTGTTTTACCAATTGGAGCTACAGTTAATATGGATGGAACTAGTATTTATCAAGCTGTAGCAGCAGTATTTATAGCCCAAGCTTTTGGAATAGATCTCTCTTTAACCTCTCAGTTAGGAATTATTTTAACTGCCACATTAGCCTCAATCGGTACTGCTGCTGTTCCAAGTGCTGGGATAGTTATGTTAGTAATTGTTCTATCTCAAGCTGGAATACCTGAAGCTGGTTTAGCATTAGTTTTTGCTATAGATAGACCGTTAGATATGTGTAGAACAGTTGTGAATGTTACAGGCGATGCTTCTATATCACTTATCATTTCAAAGTCTATTAATAGAAAATGACTTTTAATCTCTCTAGTATTTGGAAAAAATTTTTAAATGACGAAATCAACAGTAATAATTTTTTAAATATTCAAATTAAAGTTAATAATGAATATAAAAATTATACTTGTTTTCCACCCAAGATAGAAATTTTTAAAGCTTTTAATTCGACTAGTCCTGATTCAGTTAAGGTTGTAATAATTGGACAAGATCCATATCACTCTAAATATCAGGCAAATGGGTTATGTTTTTCAGTTAATGAAAATATTAAACATCCTCCATCTTTAAAAAATATTTTCATTGAACTAAAAAATGATATTAATAAAGAATATCCAACAAGTGGAGATTTATCAAAATGGTCAAACCAAGGAGTTTTACTCTTAAATTCCATTTTGACTGTTAGAGAAAATTTACCAAGAAGTCATAAGGGGATTAAATGGGAATGGTTTACTAAAGAAATAATAAAAAAACTTTCAATAAAACGGGAAAATTTGGTTTTTTTTCTTTGGGGTAAAGATGCCCAAAAGAATGAGTCATTGATAGATAACAAAAAACACTTGATTTTAAAATCAGGTCATCCATCTCCACTAAGTGCAAACAAAGGGTTATGGTTTGGAAACAAACACTTTAGCTTATGTAATTCATATCTTCAAAAAAATAACAAAAAACCGATTGATTGGTAAAACTAACCTCCAACAATTTTAACTGAATGGCCGAGAGATGTTAAATGATTGAAGACTTTATCCCTTATATTTCCTTGTAAGATAATATCTTCACCTTTTAGTGAACCACCAACACTAAATTTTTTCTTTAACTTTTTTTCAAAATCCTTGATTTGCTTATCTGTTCCATAAAAACCTTTGACAATAGTAACAATTTTTCCGGCTCTATTTTTTTTACTAAAATGCAATTCTAAATCTTGATAAATAAAATCATCATCACATGAAAAGTCGATGTTTTTGTCTTCTCTTAAATTAAGGAATTTGATATCCTTTAATTGACTAAAACTATTTATTTTTTTTTTATTCAAATTATGATTTATGTTGTAAAAATACTATAAAATTATTTTAATTGTGTATAGTAATTTCTAAATTTAGAATTAAATTATTATTGGATGAATTTATCCAGATCCCATATTATAAGACACGAAAAAACTCTTAAGTTTGTTAACAAACATCTAACTAAAGGGTCTACAATTCTTGATTTAGGTACGGAAAATTTACTATCAAAAAAACTATCTCAAAATGGTTATTTAGTTGAGAACACAAAAGGGGAGGACCTAGATATTAATTTTCAAGATTATCTAAAAAATAAAAAAGATTGCCTAACTGCATTTGAAATATTTGAACATATGCTTGCACCATTCAATATTTTAAATTCTATAAATAACAAAAAATTGATTGCATCAGTTCCTTTGAAATTATGGTTTTCATCTGCATATTGGAATAATAACGATGATAGAGACAAACATTATCATGAATTCGAAATTAAACAATTTAATTTTCTGTTAAAAAAAACAAATTGGATTATAAAAGATTTCGAAACATGGACATCTCCTGATACAAAAAAAATTGGAATAAGACCGCTCTTGAGATATTTCTATCCAAGATACTATATAGTCTATTGTGAAAAAGTCTAATTATCTCTTTTTTCAAAATCCTCTTTTTTTTTCTCGTCAAGTCTAGTTTTGATTACATATATTGATATAATTATAAAAACAAAGAACAAAATGATTTCCATAAAAAATTAATTTACGGTTACTGCAGTGCCATAAGCCAACATTTCTGAGGTACCTTGCATTATAACAGATGTAGTGAATCTAACATTTATAACAGCATTTGCAGACATTTTCCTAGCATCTGAAATTAATCTCTGTAAAGCTTCCTCTCTGGCGTCAGCTTGAAGTCGAGTATATTCCTTTATTTCACCGCCAACTAAATTTTTAATTCCTGCAAAAATATCTCTACCAACATTTCTAGCTCTAACAGTACTTCCTCTAGCAATGCCATGAACTTTAATTATTTTTTTATTTGGTACTTCAGGTGTAGTTACTATTATCATTCAAACAAATTTTTATTAATTGAGGGTAAAATTCTTAAAGCGTTTTTATAATATATTTTTTTTAAAACAGAGTCTGGTAATGATAATCCATACATTTTCCAATGAGCATGTCTCTTACGATAATAATCAAAATATTCATCTGAAGTTTCAAGAACTCTGAAGTATACAAAATACTCTGATATATTGTATGAATCTTTACCAAATAAAACTCTATCTTGGTAATCAATTAAAAATTTTCTTGCTCTTATTGGTTGCCTACCTAATTCAGCTAAAACAGCTCCCATTTCAGTGACAACATTTGGAAATTTGTCAAGATGAGAACCTAGTTTATCAAGATTATTTCCCATCCATCCAAGATGAGCGTTAATAAAGGTCGTATTTTTATGTTTTTTAAATAATTCATCTTGCTCAGACATTATTGAATCGAAAGAGGGATATTTATTCGGATCCCTGTATCTATTTGGTTTTTGTCTTAGCTCAAGCCACCTTTCATTATATTTATCTTTTGGTTGCCAAAATGATGCAGGGTCAGCTGAATGAATTAATACAGGAAAACCTAATTTACCACATTCATCCCAAATAGCTTCAAGTCTTTTGTCATTAACGGCAATTCTATTTCCATTTTTATCTTTATCAGTTAATCCTAAAGACTTATATACCTTAAGTCCTATGGCTCCAATTTTTTTTGCGTCATTTAAAATTTTTAAATTTTTAGAAACAAAATCATCATCATCAACCTCTTCAAAATCCAAATTAACAAAAACTCCAAGTCTTGTCGGAGCATTTTCTTTAACATTGTCAAGTGACTCTTTTAAAAAAACTCCTCTGAAACCACTTAGATTAACCATAAATCCCATGTTTAGGCTATCCATTTCATTTACTACTTTTTTTAAATCTTTTACAGGCATATCAAAATGATGACTATGAATATCTACAAATGGAAATTTTGATTTATATACTTTATTTTCTGGGACAACTAGAGTAGACACAGGGGAGTATTCTTCTATATCCATTACATTTCTTTTATTATTGATTTGAATAACTGAAAAATAAATCATCCCAAATAGTATAATCAAGAAAATGACTGTTTTTAAAAAGAATTTAAATTTCATTAATTTATTTTATTGGAATTGTTATTAAGGTTTTATCCCACTTTAATTGTATTGATATACCATTTTCATTATCAATTACTTCAATAGTGAATTGTTCAAGTGAGTTTAATAATGGTTGTGGAGATAATTTCACTTCAAGAACATCTTTGTTATAGTTTGGTTCATTAAAACCAAATTTACCGGTTTCTGAATTTAATCTAACGATCCATTCTAAATTACCTGGAATTGCGTAAATTCTATATTTACCTTTAGGTAAACTTTTATCAGCAAAAGTAATATCTCTACTTATTTCAATTTGTGAGGCATTATTGGCTCCTAAACGCCAGTATTTATCATAAGGTACTAATGCACCTTCAGATTCATTTCCGAAAATCAATCTATCCTTTTTATATGGTCTACTGTATTCGATGTTAATTTCTAAATCAGAATTTTTAAAATTAACTTTATCAAATGGACTTGCTGGATTTATATATAATATATAATATACATAAATACCAAGTAGTATAATTATGGATACAATTGATATTGTTATTTTTTTTATCATAATTTTATTTTATATATTTAACTTAACATAATATTAATTATCATTTTTTATTGATCTGTTAATTATCTCACTTTCTGGCACTTCCCCAAGATCGTTGGTTTCTTTAATCCATAATTCTAATTTATTACTAAAAGATTGAATCATATCAGCATAATTAGAATCATTAATTAAATTATTTAATTCATAAGGATCGTTTTTTAAATCATAAAACTCCTCACTAGGTTTTGGTATATTAAACCAAAATTTCTGTTTTTCGTTTAATTTGTCTTCTTTAAGAAGTTTAATAAGTTCTTGCATCATAGGCATTTGTAACCTATAAGTAACTGGAATTGCATGAGGTTTTGATGAATCATAGCTCTTGATGTATTTATATTGACCATCAAAAACTGCTCTCAATCTGTCAACTTGTTCATCAAATCTATCGCTACCAGAAAAAAGTAATTTTGGAGATTCTCTTTTTTGATCTCCTAAAAAAGCAGTTCCTTGAATATAATCAGGGATATCAATACCTGCAATTGATAAAACTGTAGGCGCTAAGTCTATAAAACTAAGTAAATCATGAGGGTTATTGTCAATTTCCACACCTTTTGGTGGTTTAATAATTAATGGAACCTTTGTTCCAGTCTCATATATTGCTCTTTTGTGTCTTGGAAAAGGTCCTCCATGATCAGCATAAAAGAAAATATATGTATTGTCATATTCACCGCTACTTTTTAATTCATTAATCAAATCTAAAACTTGTCTGTCTGCTCTAACTAAATTACTGAAATTAACAGCCATATCGTGCCTAATTATTTCATTTTCAGGGAAATATGGAGGAATCTTAATCTTAGACTTATCTACTAATATTGAATCATTATTCATTCTCCATATACCTGATTCGTGGCATATGCCAAAATTAAAAACAGAAAAGAATGGTTGTCGATTATTTCTATTTTTCCAATGAGCATTATTACTTGATTCGTCCCATGCACTATCAGAAATTTTAAAATTGTAATCCTCTTTTGAATTATTTGTACAGTAAAATCCACTTTTACGTAAATATTCAGTGAAAGGTCTTATATATTTTGGAAAATTAGGACTATAGCTTGGAATATTTATTGACGGTTCATTTTCTGTTTTATAAGCATTGTAGGTTCTCATATTATGAGTTCCTAGAGTTGTTGGATACATCCCAGTAATAATTGCACTTCTAGAAGGAGCACAAACTGGAGATGGTGAATGCATATTCATAAAAACCACTCCATCGTCTGCAATACTTTGAATTGCGGGTAATTTAACTGGAACATCAGCATATTGAGGGAAAAAATCTGGTGATTGGTCCTCAAAAACAAACCATACAATGTTTGGTTTATTTAAACTGGTTTCATTACAACCAAACAAAATAAATAGAGTAAAAATATATTTTAAAATTCTTCTCATTTACCTATTATTGTTACTTTGAGTAAATATACTTAATTCTATTTTTAAATAATCGATTCTCCATTTAAATCAGTTGTTAAAACATAACTCATATAATTAAAAAAAGGAGAAATATTTTTAAATGACGATGTTATTTTATTGGAAAAGTTATTTTTTAAAACATCTGAATTAGTAAAATTTATTGAAAATAGATACATTTTTTTTTTAATTAAGTCAATATTAGGATCATCTTTAGAGAATCCAATTGGAGAGGAAACTAACTCCTCACCTTTTAAATCCCCCCATACTTTTTTAAAATTTTTATTATTTATTATATCTCTAAACTCTTTTGAATCAATTTGAAATTCTTTTCTAATTCTATTAAGATCATCTTTATTTGGATTCCAAAATCCACAAGCAATAAATGTTTTATTTTCTTCAATATGAATATAATAACCTCCCCTTAACTTAGGTTTTTTTCTATGAAATGCTATACCGAAATTTTTTTTATAAGGAGTTTTATCTTTTGAAAACCTTATATCCCTGTAAATTCTAAAAATTTTAACATTGTCAATTTTATCAAACTTATTAAGTTCATCTTTTATTGAATTTGAAAAACCTTTAATTGATTCACGTATCTGTAAATATCTTACCTTATTAGAATTAAACCATTCACGATTGTTATTATTTTTTAATTCTTTTAAAAAGTTGAAAATATCATTATCAATTGAGTGCATTCAGTGATTATTAAAATTAAAAATTAGTAAAAGTAAATCTATCTTTCAAAACAAATAATTTAATATATTTATATGGTATGATTTTATACAATTACAATGTGTAAATTACCTTTAAATTTAACTTTTATCAATTTTCTTAAACCCTTAATTTAAATTTATAAACAAAGAACTATATTGTGAAGTTAAAGAAAATTGCCAAAATTGCAGAAATAATAAGCTCAGTTGGAATTATTGTTAGTTTATTTTATGCTGCAATTCAATTTAGTGACAATTCAAAAGCCATTCGTTCTTCAAATGCAAGTAATGTTGTTATGAGTATTACTAGTTGGTATTCTGAGTTAGCAAATAATGAACAATCAAGTAAGATTTTTTATCAATTCTTTATTGACCCTGAAGAATTAAGTCCTGAAGAACGTTATCAATGTGTATTTAATTTACATGCACTTTTATTAAATTTTCAAAATGCATATTATTTTGATGATGAGGGAAGCCTTGACTCTAAAATAAATAAATCTATATCTAGTGTACTTAATGCTGTGAAATCAAGTAAAGGGTTTAAATATTATTGGAATATGAGAGAGGAAAGTTTTGCCCCTGAATTTAAAAATTATATAAATTCTATTATTTCTAATAAAAACTTAGATATTAACATTGATAAGCTATATGAAAGAAATTTTGATTTTAATGAAATTGAAAATTAAAAAATTAATATGGATATTTTCCCAAGTAGTTACCTGGTGGACTATATCGAGCAACAATATATTCTTTCCCTTCAGAACTTCTCGCTAAAGCAATACCAACTTTTGTTGTAGATTTCCAGACCATTTGAGTATAATGACCAATCATTACTGACTCATTAAGTTTTGATCCATATGCCGAGTATTTATAATCATTAATTTCATTATACCAAGCTAAAGAGGCATCTTTTGCAGGAGATTTACTAAACACGGGTTTTCTGTTTTGAGATATAAAACTATAATATAGGTTTTCACCTTGATTTACCCTACTTTCAATTGAAGAGTGGTATATTTTATCTTTTTTAGCAAGATTATTAGCCCATTCTTGAGCTTGATCTGATAAATCATCAGACCATTCAATTTTATTTACACCAACCTCTATCCTAGCCTTATTGTGAATTTTCAGAGCATTCAAAATATCATTTTGACTTAATTCAACTGAATAACCTCTTTGAACTGAGTCATGCTGAAACCAAAGAAGTGAAATCAATACAAAATAAAACTTATACATAAATATTGCATTTAATTCATCTAATATATTTAAAAAGATAACTAATTTTTATGGACAAGTTCCCCAAATTGGTTTATTAGTATTTTCTAGCGGAGAGTTTGTAGAAAAAAAACTAGGTTCAGAACCAATTTTTGAAATACACCACCCAGTTAAGTCTTGATTAAATGAGATTGCTTTTCGAAACATATTATCCATGTTAGTAACTTTTAAAGTATTCCATTCTCCAATTTTTTGATTAAATGATTCTGCTCCGTTAAACATACTTGACATATCGTTAACATTTGAAGTATTCCAATTACCAATTAATTGGTTAAATTGAATTGCCCCCATAAACATTTGACTCATGGATTGTACATTAGATACATCCCAATTTTCTATGTCCTTATTGAAAGAACTTGCCTCTCTAAAAACTTTACTCATGTCCTTAACAGTAGAGGTTTCCCAATTTCCTATGTATTGATTAAATGAGGAGGCTTGAAGAAACATTCCTTTCATATCTTCAAGTTTAGAAGTATTCCATTTACTTATTTCTTGATTAAATAAAAAAGAACGATTAAACATGTAAGACATGTCAATTACGTTTGAGGTATCCCAAAAATTTATGTTTGAGTTGAATGAAGTATTATCTTTAAATAATTCTGACATATCAGTCACCAATGTTGTACAAAGATTTATATTTCCATTGTTAACCTCATTGAATATAGTCAAATCGTCAACAACTTTATAAGTTATACCATTTATTTCTTTTTTCTCTCCAACAAAAGCTTCTGGACACTTACAAATATCATTTTCAAAATAAATTTTTTCAGGCAAATCTGAAAGATCTCTATTGAAACAGCTAATTAAAAACAACGACATAAAAAGACAAACTCTATTCATATAATTGATTTATAAACATTATACTTAATCCAGAAGTTATTCCACCATGATTAAACGTATATCCAATCTCTGGAACAATTCCAAAATTTTGATAAATCTGAAAAATATAATTTATTGATAATGAAAAATCAATTTCAGAATATTTTTTACTTGATAATATTGACTTATTAAATATGTTAGATGGATCATTATAACGATAACCCAAGGCGATTTCAGATGCAGTTTTATTATTTAAAAATAAACTTTTTGTTGGACCACTTCTTAAACCAACACTTAATTTTAAATTGAATTTATCATAGACATTATAACCTAAAGAAATCCAATAAGATCTTGTAAGAGATGAAAAACTGTTATTAAATCCGCGAGGCTTCCAAACCTCTCCACTATTCTCAATCTTTTCGAGATATAAATATTCATCTGTAAGTTGAAAACCAAATATTAACTTACTTACATAGGCATCAACTAGAACATGGTATGCGCCATCATTGAAAAGTCCTCTGACTTCTGGTCCGTTATATGGGCTAGGATATTTAGTTTGACCTTGAACTAAAAACCCTAAAGAAATTCCCTTAAAATATGCCATACTACCCCTTTTCAAAACGTCAGTCTTTTGAGAAAATAAAATTAACGGGGTAAAGATTAAAACAAGAATTAATCTTTTCATATGACTAAAATAATATAATAGATGTGAGTAGTGTTATATTAATCTTTATTGATATGAAATATCTAAATATCAATTAAAACTATTCAATTTCCTTTTTACCTTTCATTAAACTTGAAGCCAACAATGGAGTTATATCAGTCAATTTTTTTTCATTCAGATATTTATGAGTCTCTTGAACTTCTATTTGTTTCCAATGAAACGGATAATTTTCAGGATGTACTTCGGTCAAGGTATTCATTAGCCATTTTCCTTTGGATTCATCAAATACTAAATGATAAATAAAAGACATTTTATAACTAGGTATCTGTTTATCAGAGCAAAGAAATACATCTAACAATGCAATATTTACTGTTTTTTTTGTTAATGGTAAATATGAAAGCTTAGCTAACTTTAATTCATTAAATTCATAAGGACTACAAATAAATGGATATGTTTGATTTCTAATTCCATTGTATGCCTGAGTTATTTCTGTAATACTTGACAAAACAGTATTTGGATCACCAATAATAGAAAAATTTTCATTAAAAAATTCACTCATCACTTCCTCAGATAAATCATTTTTGTTCAATGTAGAAATGTATTCATAAAAAGTTTTAAATGCACCTTTATAATTATCATCAATTTTTTGAAACGAATCAATTTTATAAGATGATTCTTTATTTTCACAACTAATTAATAACAATGAAATTGCAGTTAAACTAAATAAAATTTTTTTCATATGTACAATTTTAACCTTTCTCATAATTAATCCAATTGACTATTTTTTGCTCAAGTAATTGTAAAGGTATGCATCCTGACTCTAAAATTTTTCTGTGAAAAACTTTAATATCAAATTTCTCTCCTAATACTTTTTGAGCATTATCTCTTAATTCTTGAATTTTAAGTTGTCCTATTTTATATGATAAAGCCTGTCCTGGATTCGCCATGTATCTCTCTATTTCAGAAATAATGGATTCTTTTGATTCAGCTTCATTGTTCAAAGAATATTCAATCGCCTTCTCCCTACTCCATCCTTTTGAGTGAATACCTGTATCTACAACAAGTCTAATTGCCCTATGAATCTCAGCACTCAACATACCAAAATACTGATATTGATCTTTATATAAGCCTAGTTCTGATCCTAAGGATTCAGCATACAACGCCCATCCCTCTCCGTAAGAAGAGTACCATAAATCTTTTCTAAATGAAGGCAACAATTCATTTTCTTGTTGCAATGAAATCTGATAATGGTGGCCTGGGATAGCCTCATGTAAAAATAAATCCTCATCTGAATAAGTGTTATATTTTTTAACATTAGGTATTGGAACATAAAAAATTCCAGGTCTTGTTCCATCAAGTGATCCAGGATTGTATTGAGCTGCAGCTGATGCTTCTCTAAATGCCTCCGTTCTTCTGACCTCAAATTTAGTTTTTGGCTGAAGCTCAAAAAGATTATTAACATATGGCAACATCTTCTCATGAATTGAATTAAAATTGTTAATTACTTGTTCAGGTTTATCAAAAGGCATTAATTCTTTTAAATTTCTAACATGTTCAAAAAAATCATCTAAGCTTCCCTCGAAACCAACATTTTTTTTAATTTTTATCATTTCAGATCTAATTCTTTTTACTTCTTTTAAACCTAATTCATGAATTTCATTAGGCGTTAAATTTGTAGTAGTATAATATTTTATTGCATAATCATAATATTCTTTTCCTCCATTAAGAGAACTATATCCACTAGTTTCTCTACCAGAATCAAAATATTCATTACTCATAAAATTGTATAAATCTGAGTAAGCAGGTATTATTTTATTTTTTACCATATCATAATATTCGGCAATGAGTATTTCTCTTTCATCTTCTTCAATTAAATTTGGAAAACTTGTTACGGGTTTGTAAAATAGATGATTTTCAACATCTTCATTTGTCATTACTTTAAGTTGAGGTAAAACCTTTTTAATTAATGACTTTGGAAGCACCCAACCAGTTTTCACACCTTCCTGCATTTTAATTTTTGCAGATTTTAACCAATCTAAATAACCATCAATTCTAACTAGCCAATTTTTATAATCTTTGAAATTATTAAAAGGTTGTGCTCCCATTCCACTTGCAAGTTGACCCATGGTCAGCTGAAAACCCCACATTTGATCAACTGGCATTAGATCAGTAGGAAACTTCATTCTATCTAAATTCATTTCGCACTCCCATTTTAAAACATTTTTACTTAAAAGATCTTCTTCGTTTAAAATAGAGTTTTCAAAAGAATTAATTTTTTTTAAATATTTGTTGTAAAACAGCTTTTCTTTATTAACAAATTCATCAGATAAAAAGTTTGGCAGAGTGTCATTGTATCTTGAATCTCCCTGGAAAGTTCCATCTATTTTATATAAATAAAGACTTTCTTGAAAATAATCCTCTAGTACTTGATTAAATTCCATATTCTTATTCTCATTCATATTTGAACATGATACGAATAGTATAAAGACTAAAAATTTTTTTATGTATTTCATTCCTTATTTTTTACGATCCTCTAATTTATCAATAACATCTGTAAATGAAAAACCTTTAGCCTTAAGCAGAATTAGAAAATGAAATAAAACATCTGCTGATTCATTTAAAAATAACTCGTCTTTATCATCCTTTGACTCTATTACAAGCTCAACCGCCTCCTCTCCAAATTTTTGAGCAATCTTATTGATTCCCTTACTAAAAAGTGAAGAAATATAACTTTTCTCATTTCTATTATTAAATCTATCTAAAATTATTTCTTCTAATTCAGTTACAAATGAAATTTGTTCAAAGTTTTTTTCACCCCAACATGTGTCATCTCCCTTGTGACAAACATTTCCAGTTGGAATTGCCCTAACAAGTAAAGTGTCATTATCACAATCACTCTTCATTGAGATAAATTCCAGAAAATTTCCGCTCTCCTCACCCTTCATCCAAATTCTTTTTTTTGATCTACTATAAAAAGTAACTTTTTTATTTTTCTTTGTTAAATCAATAGCCTCAGTATTCATGTATCCAAGCATAAGTACAGCTTTAGTTTTTTCGTCCTGAACAACAGCGGGAACTAAACCGTTTTTATCAAAATTAACTTTCATAATCTTATCGGTATATTTTTCATATGTAAATATTCTTTTAATTCTTTTATTCTAATCTCATCATAATGGAAAACAGATGCAGCAAGAGCTGCATCAGCCTTTCCTGCTTCAAAAGCCTCATGGAAATGTTCCATATTACCGGCTCCTCCAGAGGCAATAATAGGGATATTGATACTTTTTGATATTTGATTTAATGCAGAATTTGCATATCCATCTTTTGTCCCATCATTATTCATTGAGGTAAATAAAATTTCACCCGCTCCCCTACTTTCAACTTCCTTGGACCATTCAAACAGATCAATATCAGTTTTTTGCTTACCACCAACTAAATGAACCTTCCAATTGGTATCAATTTTTTTTGCATCTATAGCTACGACAATACACTGATTTCCGAATGCATTTGACAATTCATCAATTAAATTAGGATTTTTAACTGCTGCTGAATTTATAGAAATTTTATCTGCACCATTATATAAGAGTTGTTTTGCATCATCTAATGAACTTACACCACCTCCAACAGTAAATGGTATATCAAGAGCTTTTGCGACTCTTAGAACTAAGTCTATCAAAGTCTTTCTTTTCTGTTCTGTTGCTGAAATATCAAGAAAAACTAACTCATCTGCACCTTCTGTTGAATAACGCTTCGCAAGTTCAACAGGATCTCCAGCATCTCTTAAATTCAAAAAATTTATACCTTTTACAGTTCTTCCATCTTTAATATCTAAACAAGGAATAATTCTTTTTGTCAGCATATTCTATTAAAATTAATCATTAGCAAAATTAGATAATGTTTTTAAATCTATACTTTTCTCGTAAATAGCTTTACCAATTATAACTCCAAAACAACCAATTTTTTTCAAACCTCTAATTTGATCAATATCAGAGAGCCCTCCAGAGGCTATTAATTTTATTTTATCAAATTTATTTAATATTTTTTCATATAAATTAATGGATACACCTTTTAACATCCCATCTTTTTCAATATCAGTACAAATAACATATCTTACCCCTTTTTTTTGAAAATTGTCAATAAAATCAAAGATATTCTTATTACTAACTTTGAGCCATCCATCAATTGCAATATTCTGATTTTTAACATCAGCACCTAATATTATTTTTTCAGAACCAAATTTTTCAATCCATTCCATAAAAATTGAAGGTTGCTTGACTGCTATACTTCCACCTGTCACTTGGCTAGCTCCTGAATCAAAAACTATTTTAATATCCTCATTAGACTTCAAACCGCCACCAAAATCAATAATAAGGTTTGTTTTAGATGCTATCTGTTCTAAAATCTTATAATTTATTACTCTCCTACTTTTGGCACCATCAAGATCAACCAAATGTAAATACTTAAAACCATAATCTTCAAACATTTTTGCAACATCTAATGGATTACTATCGTAAACAGTTTTTTCGTTAAAATCACCTTTTGTTAGTCTTACGCATTTACCCTCTATTATATCAATTGCTGGTATTATTCTCATTTTTTAAATTTTAGAAAATTATTCAAAATCATCAATCCATCAGAACTACTTTTTTCTGGATGAAATTGCACGCCAAAAAAATTATTTTTTCTTACTGCTACTGAGTAGTTTAATCCATAATTTGTGAAAGCAACAGATTCAGGTACTTTTGGAGCATAGTAACTATGAACCAAGTACATGTATGTTTTTTTATTAATACCTTCGAACAAACCTGTATTATCATGGTGAACAATGTTCCATCCCATCTGAGGAATTTTAACTGAATTAGGAAATTTTGCTACCGTACCGTTTATTATTCCTAATCCAGTGGTGTTTTTCTCCTCCGTTTTGTCAAAAAATAACTGCATTCCAAGGCATATACCTAAAATAGGTTGTTTAAGACTTGGAATTATTTTATCTAAATTATGTTTTCTTAATTTATCCATTGCATTAGATGCTTCACCTTGACCAGGAAATATGATTTTATCAGCCTCTTTTATGATAAAAGGATCATCTGTCAATATTGCATTTTGGCCTAATCTTTCAATTGCAAATTGTAAGCTTTTAACATTACCAGCGTCATAATTAATAATTGCAATTTTCATTATTATAGTTTTCCCTTTGTTGTTGGCAGAGACATGTTATTTAAATTTTTTGAAATAGCCATTTTAATAGCCTTGGAGAAACTTTTAAAGATTGACTCAATTTTATGATGCTCATTGGTTCCAGTTGCCTTAATATTCAAATTTGTTTTAGCACTATCACAAAATGATTTAAAAAAATGAAAAAACATCTCTGTTGGCATTTTACCAATCATCTCACGTTTAAAAGTAACTTCCCATTCAAGCCAACTCCTTCCACCAAAATCAATTGAAACACTAGCTAATGAATCATCCATAGGAAGTGTAAATCCGTATCTACTAATACCACTTTTTTTTCCAAGCGCACTATTGATAGCTTCACCAAGTGCAATTGCAGTATCTTCAATAGTATGATGTTCATCAATATTTAAATCACCATTAGCTTTGATAAACAAGTCAATATTTCCGTGTTTTGATAATTGTTCTAACATATGATCAAAAAAATCAATACCTGTGTTGATATCGCTAACACCTTTTCCATCAAGATTGATTTTAATATCAATTTTTGTTTCGTTAGTATTTCTAGTTATAGAAGTTGTTCTATCAAATAACAATAATTTTTTATATATTTTTTCCCAATCAGTAGTATTTAGGATTATATTATTTCTGAAATTCTTAGTTTTGAGTTCTTTGATTCCTAAATTATCATTATTGTTTATAAAAATTCCATTACATCCAATATTAAATGCAAATTCCATGTCAGTTAATCTGTCTCCAATTACAAATGAATTTTTAATATCAAAGTTTTTATTATTTAAATAACTATTTAAGAGACCTATTCCTGGTTTTCTAGTGGGTTTGTTATCTTCTGGAAAACTATTGTCTATAAGTATATCATCAAATTCAATTCCTTCATTTTTTAAAGTTTTTAAAATAAAATTTTGTATTATATTAAAATCCTCTTCAGGATAAGAATCAGTTCCTAACCCGTCCTGATTTGACACCATAACTAACTTATAATCTAATTCCTTTGAAATTTTTCCTAAAAACTCAAAAACTTTAGGATAAAAAACTAATTTATCAAATCGGTCAATTTGGAATGTTTCGTGCTCATTTATTATAGTTCCGTCACGATCAATAAATAATATTTTTTTCATGTATTTATTTTTTTTAAAATTTTAACAAGTTTAAGATTTTCCTCTTTACTACCTACTGATATTCTTAAAGTATTGTTGCAATTAAAAAGTGATGTTCTGTTTCTCACAACTATACCATTAGAAAGTAACTGCTCATACCTTTTATTTGCATTATCAACTTTAATAAGTATAAAATTTGCATCACTTGGAAAAATTTTTTTTATAAAATTTATATTTTTCATAGCAACAATCAATTCATTTTTTTGATCTAAAATCATAGATATTTTTTTAGACAAAATGTTCTTATTTACTATATTTTTAATAGCTTCTTCTTGAGTAAATGAATTGATATTGTATGGAGGTTTTATTCTATTTAAAAATTCAACAATTCTCTCATCTGCAAAACAGACTCCAAGCCTAATGCCAGCTAAACCATATGCTTTTGAAAATGTTTGACATACTACTAAATTTTTATATTTTTTAATAAGGCTTATGCAGCTTTTTTTATTTGAGAAATGTATATATGCCTCATCAAGAAAAACAATTCCATTAAATGATTCTAAAAGATTAATTATTTTTTCAATTGAGATTGAGTTTCCTGTTGGATTATTTGGGCTGCAAAGAAATATAATTTTGGTTTTTTTATTAATTTCTTTTAAAATAGAGGTCAAATCAAGAGAATAATTTTCGTCCAAATTTACTTTTTTAATGGATATGTTATTGAGCTTTAATAGTACTTCAAACATACCATATGTTGGAGGAATAATTATGGCTTCATCTATACCTGGTTCACAAAAAACTCTTAAAACTAAATCAATTATCTCATCACTTCCATTACCAAAAATTAATTGATTTGAATTAACATTTTTCTCTTTAGAAAAAATATTTCTTAAACTATTATGTTGAGGATCTGGATATCTATTTAATTTTTCTCCATAAGGATTTTCATTTGCATCGAGAAAAATAAATTTTTTAGATTCAGATGAGAATTCATCTCGAGCAGATCTGTAGGAATTCAAGTCTTTAATGTTTTTTCTTACTAATTTACTAACATCCATTACCCTTTATTTTTTATATATTTAAGTCTTATTGATACCGCTTCTTTATGAGCCTCAAGTCCCTCAGCATTAGATAATATTTCAACTATTGGTCCAATATTTAAAATCCCCTTTTCTGAAATTTCTTGGTATGTAATTGATTTTAAAAAACTATCAAGATTTACTCCACTATATTGTCTTGCGTAGCCATTTGTAGGTAAAGTGTGATTTGTTCCTGAAGCATAATCACCAATACTTTCTGCTGAGTAATTTCCAATAAAAACAGATCCTGCATTAACTATTTTATCAATTAAATCTTTATTTTTTAAACAAATAATTAAATGCTCTGGACCATAAAAATTTGAAAATTTTATTAATTCATCTTCATTATCTAATAATATTATTTTTGAGTTTTTTAATACTTTTTCAATTGTTTGAAATCTATTCAATTTTTTTGATTGTTTTTGGACCTGTTTTAAAGTATCATTTGCTAACTTTTCAGAATTAGTTACAAGAATTACTTGACTATCTTCTCCGTGCTCCGCTTGAGATAGTAAATCTGAAGCTATAAAATCAGATCTTCCACTATTGTCAGAAACAACCATTAATTCACTAGGACCTGCAGGCATATCAATGGATACATTATATTTTGTTGCCAAGAGTTTAGCAATTGTTACGAATTGATTTCCAGGACCAAAAATCTTATCAACTTTATCAATAGTTTGTGAACCAAAAGTCATTGCAGCAATGGACTGAATTCCTCCAACTTTATAAACTCTATTAACGCCACAAATTGAAGCTGTATAAAGGATTTCGTCCGATATTTTACCCTTTTCATTTGGTGGTGAACATAAAATAATATTTTTACAACCTGCTATTTTAGCTGGAATTGCTAACATTAATACTGAAGAAAAAAGAGGGGCTGTTCCTCCAGGAATATATAATCCCACTCTTTCTATAGCGACCTTTTTTTTCCAACAGTTTACTCCCTTTTGAGTTTCCATAAAAACATCTGGGGTAATTTGAGCCTTGTGAAAATTATATATATTTTTTTTCGCAACCTTAATTGCATTTTTTAAAACAGATGATATATTACTATTTGCAGAATCAAATTCATCTTTATTGACTTCTAATGAGGATAAGTCTATATTATCGAATTTTGACGTATATTTAAGTATGGCTACATCCCCATTTATAGAGACATCATTAAAAATCTTTTTGGCTAAAGGCTCAATTGAATCGTAAGATATAGTTGGCCTTTGAATTAAATTAGGCCAGTTTTTTTTTACAGGATTTTTATATATTTTCATTACAATACCATTTTTTCGATTGGACATACTAAAATATCCTCTGCCCCTTCTGCTTTTAATTTATCAATTACCTCCCAAAACTTATCATCGTCAATTACAGAATGCATAGAAGACCATCCTTTTATACCTAGAGGCAAAACAGTTGGACTCTTTAAAACGGGAAGAATTTTTGAAATTTTTTCAATCTTATTATTAGGAACATTTAATAAAATATACTTTGATTTTTTAGCTCTAAGAACTGATCTTATTCTAAACATAAGTTTATCAACTATATCAAGTTTCTTTGGGGTCATATTTGAAGACTGAACTAAAACTGCTTCAGAATCAAGGATTTTAAAAACCTCGATTAGATTATTTTTAAAAAGCGTACTTCCACTGGATACTATATCACATATTGCGTCAGATAATCCAATATTTGGGGCAATTTCAACTGAACCATTAATTATGTGTATATCAGAATTTATATTATTTTTCTTTAAAAATTTTTCCAGAGTTTTAGGATAAGAAGTTGCTATTTTTAAACCATTTAATTTTTGAATAGAATTTATTTTAGTTGTTTTAGGAACTGCAATAGAAACTCTGCATTTTGAAAACCCTAAATTCTCAATAACATCAATTTCATCCCCCTTCTCTTCAATAATATTTTGTCCAACAATAGCTAAATCAATTACACCATCTTTTATATACTTAGGAAGGTCACCATTTCTTAAAAAGTATATATCTAAAGGAAAATTTGAAGCTGAAACCTTTAATTGATCGTTAAAGTTTTCAATACTAATGCCACAATTTTTTAGTAAATCAATTGAATTTTGATTTAATCTACCTGATTTTTGAATACCAATCTTTATCATAATTTAAAATATAAAAAAAGCCCGAATGAAATCAAACGGGCTTTTGTAAGTTTATACAAATCACTATCTATACCACGTTTGCATGATAAAAGTAATGATGGTTATGTAAAATATTTTTCATTTTCAATACAAATATATTTATTTAATTCTTAAAAAAATTAATTATTTTAAAAAAATTAATTATTTCCAAGAATAATAGGCATACCTGAATCTCCACTTCCAATAACAATTACCTTTGAATTTGGTGATTCTGACAATTTCATTGTAGCCTCAATACCTTTTTCTTGTAATATTTTACTTGTTAATGAAGCACTTAAAATTCTATTTGCTGCAGCTTTACCCTCTGCCTCTATTCTTTGTCTATCAGCTTCTTGTTTTGATTTAGCAATTCTAAACTCATACTCCAATGCTTCTTGTTCTTGTCTTAGTTTTCTCTCAATTGCTTCTTTAATTGCAAGAGGTAATGTCACATCTCTAACAAGAACTGCATTAACTTGAATATGTTGACTCTTAACTACTTTTACAGTTTCTTCAAATATCTCGTTTTGAATAGCATCCCTCTTGGTTGAATATAATTGTTCAGGGGTATATCTTCCGACAACACTTCTTGCAACAGCTCTAATTTGTGGAATAAGAACTATGTTTACATAATTCTCACCCTTTGTTTTATGAAGCAAACCAAGTTCATCATAAACCGGTTGATAAAGAACTGAAACATCGAGGGAAATCTCTAAACCATTTGATGATAAAACTTGCATATTCCCTTCGAAAAATTCTTGTTGTTTAACATTGTATACATAAACTTGATTCCAAGGAGCAATTATGTGGAATCCCTCATTAATAGGAGGTTGGTCAGTTACTACTCCACCTCCAAAAGTTTTAAATAAAACACCAGCTTCTCCATAACCAATATTTATTGAAGCTTTTGAAACAAAAATTATTATAACAAAAGCTAAAGCTACTACTGGTAATCCAATTTTTGGTAAATTTTGCATATTATTAATTTTTAAATTATTTAAGTTAACATTCCTCCATCCACTTGCAATACTTGTCCTGTAATGTAAGTAGATAATTCAGAGCAAAGAAAAACACAAGAATTGGCTACATCTTCTGTTTTACCTACTCTTCTTAATGGTATAGACTTAATCCAACCATCAATAATTTTTTTATCTAATTTATCAGTCATTTCAGTTTCAATAAAACCTGGTGCAATGACATTACTTCTAATATTTCTAGAGCCTAATTCCTGAGCCAACGATTTAGAAAATCCTATTATTCCAGATTTAGATGCAGCGTAATTACTTTGACCAGCATTTCCCTTTATTCCAACAACAGAGCTTATATGAATAAATACACCTGCTCTTTGTTTTAAGAAAAATCTTTGTATTGCTTTACTCATATTGAAAACCGATTTCAGATTTACTGATATAACTTTATCAAAATCATTTTCTGACATTCTTAAAAGTAAATTATCTTTTGTTATTCCAGCATTATTTATAAGTACATCTATTCTATCAAAATCGTTTATAATATTTTCTACAAGCTTGTGAGATTCGTTAAAACTTGAGGCATCTGACTTGTAAGATCTAACCTTAACACCATATTTTTGAATTTTTTCTTCCAAAGCAGTTGCACTATCTTTAGAATTAACGTAAGTAAAAAAAATATTCGCACCATGTGAGGCTAAAGTTACCGCAATACCGTTTCCTATTCCTCTTGAAGCTCCAGTTATTAAAATATTTTTACCCTCTAATAATTTCATTTACTATTTTTTAAAACTTCAGCTACCTTTTTACCAATTAAAGCTGGCGAATCTACAACAAATATACCTGAATCTCTCATGATTTTTTTCTTAGCTGATGCAGTATCATCTTCTCCTCCAACTATTGCTCCCGCATGACCCATCGTTCTACCTTTTGGTGCAGTTTCTCCTGCAATGTATCCAATTATAGGTTTTTTACTTTTAGACTTTTTGTACCAACTTGCTGCATCAGCTTCTAATTGACCACCAATTTCACCAATCATGACTATACACTCTGTTTTAGGATCATTTACAAATAATTCTAATGCATCTTTTGTTGTAGTTCCTATTATAGGATCTCCACCAATTCCAATTGCAGTTGTAATACCATATCCTTCATTAACTATTTGATCTGCAGCCTCATAAGTTAAAGTACCTGATTTTGAAATTAATCCAACTACACCCTTTTTAAAAACAAATCCGGGCATAATTCCAACTTTAGCTTCATCAGGAGTTATAACCCCTGGACAATTAGGCCCAACTAAAGTACAATTTTTACTTTTAACAAAATCATAAGCTTTTATCATATCTGCAATAGGTATTCCCTCTGTTATAGCAATTATAACTTTAATTCCAGCACTAGCTGACTCCATTATAGCATCTGATGCAAAAGCAGGAGGAACAAAAATAATTGATGTATCAGCTCCAAGTTTATTTACGGCCTCTTCAACTGTATTAAAAACAGGTTTGTTTAAGTGTTTTGAACCTCCTTTTCCAGGTGTGACACCTCCAACAATATTAGTTCCATAATCAATCATTTGAGTAGAATGGAAGGTTCCCTCAGAACCAGTGAAACCCTGAACAATTATTTTTGATTTTTTATTAACTAATACACTCATAAATTATTAAAATAAAATTAATATTATTAAACTTTAATTCTTTCAGTATAGGTTCCCTTTTCAACATCTACCTTAATACTGTCTCCTTCATTAATAAATAAAGGAACATTAATTGTATAACCAGTCTCAACTTTTGCTTGTTTTGTTGCATTAGTTGCCGTGTTACCTTTAACACCTGGTTCAGTATGAATGACTTTAAGTATAACACTTGGAGGTAATTCAACTATTAGCGGTTGATTATCTTCAGTATTTATAGATATATTTACCTCTTGACCTTCTTTCAAAAAATGAAAATATTCAATGTTATTTTTGTCTAAACTAATCTGATTGAAATCATCAACATTCATAAAATGACAATCTGAATTTTCACTGTAAAGAAACTGAAATTTATTTGTTTCAACTCTAATATCATCAATTTTATGACCAGAAGTAAATGTATTGTCAATTACTTTTCCAGAAGTAACACTTTTAAGTTTCGTTCTTACAAAAGCAGGTCCTTTTCCTGGCTTAACATGTAAAAAATCAATTATTTTAAAAATATCATTATTAAATTTTATACATAAACCTTTTCTTATATCTGATGTTGAAGCCATATATTATATTTTTGTAAAATATCCTTTCATAATGCCTCTTTGCGAATCTTTTATAAATTGAAGAATTTCGTCTCGCTCTGGTGTAGCCTCCATTTCAGCTTCAATTATATCAGATGCTTGAGTATTATTGTAGTTTTTTTGGTACAAAAGTCTATAAATATTTTGTATTTCTTTAATTTTTTTACTTGAAAAGCCTCTCCTTCTTAGTCCAACAGAATTAATTCCTACATATGATAGAGGCTCTCTGGCAGCCTTGACATATGGAGGAACATCTTTTCTTACCAAAGAGCCACCTGAAATAAATGCATGATCTCCTATTGTACAAAACTGATGGATTGCAACCATTCCAGCTAGAATAACATGTTGACCTATATTAACATGTCCAGCTAGTGTTGAGTTATTAGAAAAAATTGAATTATTTCCAACACTACAATCATGTGCTATGTGACAATATGCCATAATCAAGCAATTTGATCCAACTCTCGTAATCAATCTATCTTTTGTCCCTCTATTAATTGTGACGCATTCCCTTATAGTTGTATTATCTCCTATTTCAACAAATGATTCTTCTCCATCGAATTTAAGGTCTTGAGGTACAGCTGAAATTACAGAGCCTGGAAATATATTACAATTCTTACCGATTCGTGCTCCTTCCATAATGGTAACATTTGAGCCTATCCAAGACCCATCGTCAATTATCACATTGTTACTTATAGTTGTATATGGCTCAATTACAACATTTTTTGCAATTTTTGCTCCTGGATGAACATATGCTAAAGGTTGATTCATATTTTATTTCTTTTAACGATTTGTGCCAAAAACTCGCCTTCTGTAACTAATTTTCTATTTGCAAAAGCAGAGCCTTTCATATGACAAATTCCTCTTCTAATTGGACTTAACAAATTTAGTTTGAAAATTAAAGTATCGCCTGGTCTTACAGGATTTTTAAATTTAACATTATCAATTTTCATAAATAATGTTAAATAATTTTCTGGATCACTTACAGTGCTTAATAATAGAACCCCACCAGCTTGTGCTATAGCCTCAACAATTAAGACACCAGGCATTAATGGATTACCTGGAAAATGTCCAACAAAAAAAGGTTCGTGTATAGTTACATTTTTTGCAGCAATAACGTGTGAATCAGAAAGTTCATAGATTTTATCAACCAATAACATAGGTGGTCTATGTGGAAGAATATTCATGATATCAGTTACACCCATAACTGGCTCAGAATTGAGATCAATTTTAGGAAAGTCAAATTTCTTCTCAGATTTTATTATTCTGGAGACTTTTCTTGCAAATGCAACATTTGTTTTGTGACCTGGTTTATGAGCAATAATTTTACCACGTATCCTACAACCTATTAATGCTAAATCACCAATAACATCTAATAATTTGTGCCTAGCAGCTTCATTTGGATGATGTAATGTTAAATTATCAAGAATTCCGTCAGGAGTTACTGAAATTTTATCCTTATTAAAAGCTTTCTTTAATCTTTTCATAGTTTCTTGTGATAATTTTTTATCAACGTAAACTATTGCATTATTTAAGTCACCCCCTTTAATAAGACCATTTTCAAGCAAATGCTCCAACTCATGCAAAAAACTAAAGGTTCTAGAAGACGAAATTTCATCAACATAATTTGTAATTGATTTTAAATTTGCATTCTGTGTACCTAGTATTTTTGTTTCAAAATCAACCATTGTTGTCAATTGATATTCATTTGAAGGAATTAAAGTAATTTCACTACCCGTTGATTCATCCTTGTAATTAATATTTTCTGTAACAACATATTCATTGATCAACTCATTCTGATCTTCATATTCAGCATTTAATAAAGCCTCAACAAAAAATTTTGATGAACCATCCATTATCGGTGGTTCAGATGAATCAAGCTCAATTATACAATTATCAATTTGTAAACCAACTAAAGCTGAAAGAACATGTTCACAAGTTTGAATTTTTACACCATTTTTTTCCAAATTAGTACCTCTTTGTGTATCAACAACATATTGAACATCAGCTTCAACAATAGGTGAATTTTTTAGATCAACTCTTTTAAATAAATAACCAGAATTGATTTTAGAAGGTTTAAATGTAATAGTAACATTTGCTCCGGTATGGAGTCCAACTCCATTTAAAGAAGTTGATTTTTTAATAGTTTTTTGAAACACTTGTTTATTTTTTTTCATCCTTTTTGTTTTCAAGCTTTTCAAGACGTTTAACAAAACTAGGAAACTGTCTGAAATGAATAAAAGATCTACTATAATCGTTAAAACTCATTGATGGGGTTCCTTGTAGTTTTGTTCCATCAATAACATTTTTAGTTATACCTGTTTGACCTTGAATCTTTACGTTATCTCCTATTTTTAAATGGCCAGCTATTCCAACCTGACCTCCAATTAAACAATTTTTACCAATTTTTGTAGATCCAGCAATTCCAGTCTGGGCAGCTATAACAGTATTTTCTCCAATAAAAACATTATGCGCAATTTGTACCAAATTATCAATTTTAACTCCAAAATTAATAATAGTAGAACCAACAGTGGCCCTATCAATTGTTGAATTAGCTCCAATTTCTACATTGTCTTTGATATGAACATTACCAATTTGAGGGATTTTATCATAAGATTTATCTTCGGAAATAACAAAACCAAATCCATCAGATCCTATAACAACTCCAGAATGAACTATACAATTTTTACCAATTAAAGAATCTGACATAATTTTAGCTCCAGGATAAATTTTTGAATTTTCACCAATTTGCACGTTTTCACCAATGAATACGTGAGAATGTATTTTAACATTTTTTCCAATTTTAGAATTTTCACCAATGGAAGTGAAATCACCGACGAAAACATTACTATTTAATTTTACTGAACTATCAATTGTTGAGTTTTTAGAGATTCCAGTCCTATTTTTTTTTATTTTATCGTAATATTCAAGCATCACTGAAAAAGACTTGTATGGATTTTTAACTTTTATTAAAGTAGAATTAGAATTATCAATTTTTATATTATCGCTTACAATGACCGCTGAAGCCTTAGTTTTGATTAAGTATTTTTCATATTTAGGGTTATGAAGAAATGATAATGAACCTACTTTTGCCTCCTCAATCTTAGAAAGCTTATTGATTTTTAATGTTTCATCACCATATACTACTCCACCTACTATTTTTGCAATTTTTTCAACAGTTAAATTCATCCTAACAAAATTATAAAAACTTTAATGATTATAATCATTTTTTATAAATCTATATTCAACTATTTAATTAATTTTAAACATATTATAAATAATAAATTATAAAAATTATTTAATGGTCAAATTTAAATACACTGTCTTATGGACTGATGACGAAATTGATCTGCTTACGCCTCACATTATTTTTCTTGAAAATAAGGGTTTCAAGATTATAAAATCAAATAGTGGAAACGATGCCATTAGTATTCTTGACAACAATAAAATTGATATTATAATTCTTGATGAAAATATGCCGGGTTTAGGAGGAATAGAAACTCTTGAAATTATTAAACAAAAGTATCCAATATTACCTGTAGTAATGTTGACAAAAAATGAAGAGGAAGATATAATGGATTTAGCTATTGGTTCAAAAATAAATGATTACTTATTAAAACCAATAAATCCTAATCAAGTTTTATCATCTTTAAAAAAAATTCTTCAAAGTAATGAATTAGTTGAGGAAAAAAGTCAAATAAAATATTTAAAAGAATTTAATGATTTGTCAAATGTAATTCATGAGATAAAAACTTTAGATGAATGGTTCAAACATTACAAAAAATTAATTTATTGGGAATTGGAATTTGAAAGTCTCAAAAATATTGAAATGCAAAGTATAATAAAATCTCAATATGAAGACGCAAATAAGTTTTTTAAAACTTTTGTTACAATGAATTACGAAAGTTGGATTAATGAAACAGATAATTTAAATGCAATTTTGTCCCACAATCTTTTTAGAAAAAAAATAAAACCTTTAATTGGAGAAAAACCTACATTACTTCTGATAATTGACAACTTAAGATTTGATCAATGGAAAACGATTGAACATCTTGTTTACCCTTTATTTGAGACTCATCATGAAAGCTATTATACTAGTATTTTGCCAACTACGACCCAATATAGTAGAAATTCAATTTTTTCCGGCTTGACTCCTTACGAAATGAGTAAAAAATTTCCTTATTGGTGGATAAATGACGATTCCATTGATAAGAAAAATAAATTTGAATACGAATTTTTAAAGTCACAATTGAAAAATTATAATATTACTGGTAACATAAGTTATCATAAAATAAATGACCAAAAAAATGGGAAAATACTAACTGATACTATTTTGAATCATAAAAATGAAATTCTAACAACTGTTATTTACAATTTCGTAGATCTTATATCACATGCAAAAACCGACATGAATTTTATGAAAGAACTAGCTTCAAACAGCCAATCATTTCGATCATTAACATTAAGTTGGTTTAAAAATTCTTATATATATGATCTCATTAAAAAAGTATCTGAAAATAATTTCAATCTTATAATAACTACCGATCATGGAAATATTGCAGTAAATAAACCAATTGAAATCTATGGTAAAAAAAATGCAACGAAAAATCTTAGATATAAATTTGGAAAAGACCTTAATAGCAAGGGTAAAGATATTTTTGAAGTACCAAATCCCTCGAAAATTGGATTACCTGACTTAGGTATTAGTTATAAATATATTTTTGCAACAGGGACTGATTTTCTTATTTATCCAAATAATTTTAATGAATTTGCAAATTTATACCAAAATTCATTTCAACATGGCGGAATATCAATGGAAGAAATGATATTACCCTTCGTTTTCTTAAAAAATTAACCTATAATATGAATAAAATTATTTATGGTTTAAATGATATTGAAAAAACAACTGATTGGATAATTGGTAAAATGGAACACAAAATTTTATTTTTAAACGGTCCTATTGGTTCTGGAAAAACGACACTTATTAAAAATTTATGTAGACAATTTGGTGTAAAAGAGCTTGTGAACAGTCCAACTTTTTCTATATTAAATCAATATAATTATAATGATAAAAAAATATTTCATTTTGATTTTTACAGAATAAATAATTTGAAAGAAATTATTGAAATTGGAATACATGATTATATTGACTCACAATCAATTTGTTTCATTGAATGGGGGGATTTAATTATTGATAGAATAAAAACATCGAATCATATAATTGACATTAGTGTTTTAAGTGATACAGAACGTGAAATTACATTTAAATAAATATGAACTTTATTAATCGTGTAGGATTGTATTTCATTGGACTAAGTTTTGGAATTATCATAATGATTTTTATTTTAAATAAGAAAGGGACGAGATGCAACTATTCTCCACAATCTAGAGTTTTAAATGATTTAAAAAATAAAAAATGGGTGTATAATGGAATACAAAAAGATTCATTAATTGATTCATTAAAGTATTTTGATTGGATTGATAACGGTAAAATTAATTTCTCTAAAAGTAACTTTAAAAAAGACTCATGCAATATTTATTGTATCGAGACGAGTCAGAATAAAATAAAAGTTGACATATATGTTTTGAATTGCATTCAAAATGTACGTTTAATTGAAATGATAAGTAAATAATTAAACGTATTTTTGGTTTTAATTATAATGAAAACAATACGAAACAAAGAATTTGGAATTTACTTTGGCTATAAGGGTTATAAAAAGTTAAATGAATTAATTATTAATTACTCTAAAATTTTCATCTTAGTCGACGAAAACACAAACTTAAAATGTTTTAATGTTTTTAAAAAAAACATTAATAATAGTAGTAAAATATTTAAAATAATAATTGATGCTGGTGAGAATTTTAAGAATCTCGGAACTTGTAAAAAAATATGGGATTTTCTATCACTAAATAACTGTGACAGAAATAGCTTGCTAATAAATTTAGGAGGAGGTGTTGTGACTGATATTGGTGGTTTTGTGGCATCAACAATGAAAAGAGGAATAGATTTTATAAATGTTCCAACCTCCCTTTTATCCATGGTTGATGCCTCGCTGGGTGGAAAAACAGGATTTAACTTAAATGCATTGAAAAATCAAATTGGTGTATTTAAACATCCAATTTTTATTTTAATTGATTTAAATTTTCTTAGTACTTTACCAAACACAGAGATTCGAAATGGATTTTCTGAGATGATTAAACATGGGTTGATTCACAATAAAAATCATTGGAATAAATTGTACAAAATAAGTGTCCCAAATCTAGATAACATAAAAGATCATATTTCTCCATCTATCCTAATTAAAAATAGCATTGTATTGAAAGATCCATATGAAAAATCAATAAGAAAAATTTTAAATTTTGGACACACAATTGGTCATGCGATTGAAACACATTTTTTATTAAATAAAAAAACTAAAAGTCTTTCACACGGACATTCAATTGCGATAGGAATGATTATTGAAAGTTATATTTCCAATTTAATTTTAGATTTTAATTTGAATGAAGTAAATAAAATAAAATTTACTTTCAGCAATGTCTTTTCAAAAGTTGTTTTTAAAGAAAAGAATATTAATGAAATAATAGATTTGCTAAATCATGATAAAAAAAACTCTAACGGAAGAATTAATTTTGTACTATTAAAAGAAATAGGTGAGGCAAAAATTGATATTCAAGTTCCTACAAAGACTATAAAAAAAGGATTTGATTTTTATAAGATATGATATTTTTTATGCAGAATTTCTCGCGGCATTGATGTTTCCAAATAAACATCTCGTAACTAATTTTTCGTAAACCTCTGAATCTGTAATATCTTTAGAGTAGTTTTCGTGAATCTTATTCAAAGCATATTGTTGAATTGTAATAAGTGGCTGAACTATTGACTCTCTAACTTTGATTGATTCCTTTCCTGCAGGTTGGTCTTGCATTAAAACATCAAAGTTTGTTAACTTAAGAATCATTTTTTTAGATAACTTATATTCATTATAAATTATTTTCCAAAATTCACCAAACCTTTGATCATTTTTCATGTATGAGGTTAATTTAAAAAAAGATTTAGTTAAACTCATCATACTGTTTGCAATCAGTGTTCTAAAAAAGGGAGAGTTTTTGTATAACTCTACAACATTAGAAAAATTATTTTTGTCATGAAAGTAATTTAAGGATGAGCCAACTCCAAAGAATCCTGGTACATTTTGTTTTGACTGACTCCAACTTCCAACAAAAGGAATGGCTCTTAGGTCAGAAAAATTAAGTTTTTCCTTGTTTCCTCTTTTTGATGGTCTGCTTCCAATATTTGTTTTAGCATAATACTTTAGTGTACTCATGTGCTCTAGATAGGGGACAAATTGTGGGTGAGACTTGAATTCTAAATATTTATCATAACTTAATTTTGCCAATTCATTCATTGTTTTCCTATCCCTTTTACTAAAATCATTTTTTTCTTTATTAAAAACTTGATTTGAAATACCAGAGCTTAATAATTGCTCTAAGTTATACTGACTTGAATCTAACGTTCCGAAATTTGAACTAATTGTTTGACCTTGAATCGTTATTTGAATTTGGTCAGATTGAATTTTATCTCCTAAAGATGCATAAAACTGATGAGTATTTCCACCCCCTCTAGCTGGTGGTCCACCCCTACCATCAAAAAATGAAACACTAACGCCAAATTCATGAGATATTTCAGTTAGCCTTTGTTTTGCAATATAAATACTCCAGTTTGCCATAAAATATCCTCCATCCTTGGTTCCATCAGAAAAACCGAGCATTATTGTTTGCTTTAAGGATCTGTTTTTTAAATGTGAAAAATAATCTTTATTAGAATAAAGTTTTCTCATAATTTCAAAAGAGGATTCTAAATCAGGAATTGTTTCAAACAATGGAATTATATCAATTGAAGGGGATTTCCAATCACATATTCTTAATAATGCAAAAAGTTCCAAAATATTATAAGTGCTTCCACAATTACTAATAATATATCTATTACAACCTTTTTCTCCATTTGATTTCTGAATTTTCTTTATCGCATAAATAGAACCTAACGTGTTTACAATATTGCTTTCTTGAAACATGCTCATAGGTACCTTTCCTTCTATTTTTGATAAAATTTTTCTTTTTTCTATCTTATTTAAAGAAAAAAAGTTTGAAGGAAAATTTTTAACATAATCGCTAATTTTAGGATGATCCAATATTTGATTTAAAACAGAAGAATGAATTCTGGAATCTTCCCTGATATCCAAAGATGCAAAATGATAGCCAAAAATTTTAACTTTATTTATTAAATCATCTACATCTAATACGTATATGTTTTGATGCTTGTCAATTAAAATCTCTTTTACTAATTCCAACTCTTTTATTAATTCATCAGAAGTTATTATGTCATCTGACTTGGGATATAATAGTGTGTTGTATACCTGTCTCTCTAGTTTAGAAACCATTATATCAACTTTATCAAAAGTAATTTTTCTTTTAAGTTTTCTTAAATCTCTGTAATAATTTCTTAGAATTGAAAACCTTAATTCCTTAGCAGTTTTAATTGAAATTGATGGTGTGACAAATGGATTTCCGTCTCTATCTCCACCAGGCCAAAATCCAAAATCAAAAATGTTGTTATTTATTGATTCATTTTCGTAAATATGTTGTTTTAAATAGTTATAAATTAGAGCCGAAGAATGGTAAAATACATTTTCCAAATACCAAATTAAACTAACTGCCTCATCTAAAGGAGTGGGCTTTTTTTTATTAAAAAATTTTGTTTTTCCTAGTTGAACTAGAAGAGATTTCACATCATCTAAATTATCAGTTTTAATTGCTTCAGATAAATCAGTGATAATACCCAAGACTGAACCTGGATAAAATTGAGTTGGATGAGCTGTTAAAACAAGTCTTACTTTAAATTTATTTAAATAATCTTTTAAAGCTTTTTGTTTTTTTAATTCAGATGCCTCCTCCTTTACGTTTCTTAGTGTTCCTCTTCCATGCATATTGTTTACATAAGAAAAGCCTGCATCTTCAATGGCATCAAATAGTACAACTTGTCTCTCAATAAATTGGACAAAATTAAACAACAAATCTAATCTTTCATTTGTAGGTAAATCTGGGAAATATTTTTTAAAAAAAGAATCGATTATATCAGTAGGACTTAAATTAGAGTTATAGCCTTCGCTACAAAAAGTCGAGAAAATTGGTAAAAAAAGTGAAGTATTTTTAACATTATCAAAAGGTAAAGTCAAAAAAAGACTGTTGTATATTTGGTATTTTGATAAAACATATTCATTAAATCTCTCTAATTTAGTTTTTCTTGCCATGATTTAGAGATCATTGAATATTCTGTGCATTAACCTCTTTTTATCATTAATACTTTCTTCTAAGGATATCATTGTTTCAGTTCTCGAAACTCCTTCAATATCATCAATCATAAAGATTATATCTTTTGCGGATTTTGTATCTGTTGCTCTAACCTTGCAAAAAATATTAAATCTACCAGTTGTTATATGGGCAACTGTTACAAAAGGAATATCCTTCAAAGCCTTAAGAACTCTATCTGTCATGTTGTTTTTTTCAAGAAATATTCCAACGTAGGCTATAAAAGAATATCCAAGTTTTACATAGTCAAGATTTAGAGTTGAACCTTTTATTATGCCAGCATCTTCCATTTTTTTTACTCTTACATGCACAGTCCCTGCTGAAATAAGTAGTTTTTTGGAAATATCTGTAAACGGAATTCTTGTATTGTCTATTAAAATATCTAGAATTTGATGATCAACTTCATCTAATTTAAATTTTGCCATGATTTTTTTTACAAATTTAAATATTTTATTGAATTTTATTTATTCTTTAGACATTAAAATCATTTTTTTTTACATAATTTACATCATTTAAGATATTTTCTGCATTATCTCCAATATTTAAATTGTAAATTTTATCCGATGACTTATTAATATGTAATTCGGTTGTTATATATTTTAATTTGTTTCCAAAACCTTCAACAATGGGTATAAGTTTAATTCTTTTATCAACTAAAAGTTCTTGATACTGAATAGCTACCTCACATTTTTTTTTAATTTTATTCTTTAAATTTAGAGTTACATTAGTAATTATTATATCTCTCATTAAATTATTATTTTTTGGAATCTTGAAATATTTTGAGTAATCGGATTTATCAAAATCAGATTTAATAATTGAATTGGTCATAACTTTAAGTGATTCAAATATCAATTTCCTTGAAAAATTTCTTTCAAAATCATTTCTATAATGTCCGGCTTCAAATAAAATTGTTGATGCGCCTAGTTGAGAAAAAAAATCACCAAAACAGTTGGCATTAAATGTATCATCGTAAATGGCTACTATATTTTTTTTAATAGAATCAATTTTTTCATGAGCTTTAACAATTAATCTCATAGCATTTTTTCTAGATTCGGTTAAATCATTTTCTTTATTAGAGGGAGGTGATAGAAATGAAATAACTGCAGGATTTTGAGTATCACTTACATTATAAATACTTCTTTGACCATGCATGTTAAAACAATAGTTAGGTTTAAATTTTTTAAAACATCCATAAAGTAGTTTACTTTCAGGTTGACTTAAATTTTGGGCGTCTCTGTTTAGATCTACGTCATTTGCATTATTTCTAGAAAATAACATAGAGCCATCAGGATTTAGCTGGAAAATAATTAAAAATGTTATTTTTTTTAGAATAAAATTAGAATTTTTGTTTTTAAACAAAAAACTACAAAAATCAATAAGTGACTTAGTGGATGTTGTCTCATTTCCATGCATTTGAGACCAAATTAAAATTTTTGTGTCTCCTTTTCCTAACTGAAGTGAATAAATAGGATTACCAAGAACTGATTGACCAACAATATTTAATTTATCAAAAACATTTAAATTTCTTAAAAATTGATTAAGAGTTATAGGTGGTAGATATTTATCCTTAATATAATACATATAAAAACAAATAATAAATTTAGTTTATATATTTAAAATAAAAAATTGTTAATTTCTTAACGTTTAATTTTACAAATGTATCTTATTTTTATATTATTCATATTAAATACTTGTAAATCAGTGTTTTAATATTATAAATTTAAACTAAATATTTAATTAAAATTTAATTAAAATTTTAAATTAAATTTATTAATTTTATAATTAATTTATAATATGTTACAATGTTAAATTATAATGAAATTCTAGAAAGGGTAAAAGAACTAGTTAATTCAAATAATTTAAACGCCACTTCATTTTCACAGAAAATTGGATTTCAAAGATCTGGGGTTTCCCATATATTATCTGGAAGGAATAAACCCAGTCTCGATTTTATAACTAAAATTTATCTAAACTTTGATAATGTTTCTTTAAATTGGCTATTATTTGGAAATGATAATAAATCTAAACCTAACTCAGATAAATCTAATACACTTGAATTAAAGAAACCTAACATCGAACCAATAGAGTCTAAAAAAATTAAAAAAATTGTATTTATTTATGAAGACGAATCTTTTGAGGTATATAGTAGATAAATTTTCTTTTATATCAATTATTTTTTTTTCAATATTTTTTATTTCATGCTATAATGCAGAGAGAAATTGTACAGATTTTCATTATGGTGAGTTTGAATTTAAAACCTATGTTGAAGGAGTAGAAAAAATATCTAAATTTAAGAGAAATAATGACTTTGAAATTGAAATATTCGAGGATAAAACTGATTCAGCTAAAATCAAATGGATAAGTGATTGCGAATTTATTTTAACCAAAATTAACCCTTTGAATAATCAAGAAAAAAAACCGATATCGATAAAAATTATTTCTACATATAAAAACAGCTATACATTTGAATATCACCTTGTTGGAAATAAAAAAAATACACAAAGAGGAGTTGTTTCTAAAATTAACTAAAATCAAATGAGGTTTGTGATTGCGAGTTTTTTTTAATTATTTGTGGATTATTTATATTGATGTTATTATTTTTTTCTATGTCTTCATCATATTCAAATGGAAGTGACTTTATTACTTTAATTTTTCTTATTTTTTTATCAGATAAAATATTCCCCATTGCTTTAAAACCCTTAACTGAAATAAACTGATTTACCTCAACTGTTAAATTATTTATTTGTTTACCATTAATCTTATTAAATTCAATCTCAATAATTGGTCTAGGGATAGAAGTGAAAAAAACTAAATCTGAGTCTTTTGGCGTAAAAAAGTCAGTTTTATTGAGATTTTCAATAAAAAATCTTTTGATATAATATTTCTTTTTTGATTTTTCAAAATAAATAGCAGTTAGGGGTTTTTTAAGCTCCAATTTTTCAATCAACAAAATATTTTGATCAAATCTTAAACTTAAATCAGGAACAGTTGTTTTTAATGAGCCTAAATCTTCAACAATTAAAATCATATCATCTGGTTTAAATTCACCAAGTAACTTACCTTTTTCATCAACATTTAGTCTATTAATAATCTCATCAAACCAAACTTTCCTTGGTTTTAAAGTAGACAACCCTTTTTCTTTAAAATCAATTCTCAGTATGTTTTTTTTAGAAACAATATTACCTTTAGAATTTCTCCCTTTTATCTGTATATCTGCAAAATCAATATCCCACTTTGTTTTTTTTATACCCTTTAAATTTCTTAGAACTACGGTTATAATTTCAGCTTCGCCATTAAGATTGGCAGAAAAATATATAATCTTTGAATTGGGATTTCCTTGAGTTAAATCATATTTTTTATCTCTTGTAATCCCACTAACTGAAAATCTTTTAATGTAAGATATACCTAAATTACCATCTTTGTATACCATATTGTAAACTGTTCTTGAATCTTTCTTTTTGAAAACTGATGCATATATAATATCCTTTTCAATAAAAACTTTACTATCTACTTTAACAATTTGCATTATACCAGATTCAGTAAAAGCTATAATATCGTCTATGTCAGAACAATCACATACATATTCATCTTTTTTAAGGCTAGTTCCTAGAAACCCCTCTTGCCTGTTTACATATAATTTTTGATTTCTAACAACAACCTTTTTTGCATCAACATCGTCAAAAGTTGTAATTACAGTCTTTCTTTTTTTTCCATCTCCATAAGTGTTAATTAAATGATTGAAATATCTAATGGAATAATCGATTAAATGAACTAAATTATTTTGTACTTCATCTATATTTTCTTCAAGTGTTTTAATTCCTTCCTCAGCCTTTTTAATGTCAAATTTTGAAATTCTCTTAATTTTTATTTCAGTCAATTTTACAATATCCTCATTACTTACATCTCTTTTTAGTATTCCAATATATGGTTTAAGTCCAATACTAATTTCTTTTAAAACCCCATCCCATGTTTCAATGTCTTCAATTTTTCTATAAATTCTATTTTCAATAAAAATTCTTTCCAATGATAATGAATGCCATTGATTTTCTAAATCATTTAATTGAAATTCTAATTCTCTTCTTAAAATTTTAACAGTATTATCAGTTGATTTTTTTAAAATTTCTGAAACTCCTATAAAACTTGGTTTATTATCAATTATCACACAACTTAGTGGGGAGATTGTGGATTCACAATCTGTAAAAGCATATAGTGCATCTATAGTTTTGTCGGGAGAAATACCTGCTGGTAAATAAATTAAAATTTCAACATTTTCTGCAGTATTATCCTCTATCTTTTTAATCTTAATTTTACCTTTTTCATTGGCTTTTAGAATACTATCAATTAAAGATGATGTATTGGTTGAATAAGGTATTTGATTAACTACTAATGTGGTTTTATCTAATTGAGATATTGAAGCTCTCAATCTAATTTTACCACCTCTAAGTCCATCGTTGTAATTTTGAATATCTATAGATCCACCAGTTAAAAAATCAGGATATATTTTAAATGATTTCCCCTTTAAGTATTTTATTGAAGCATTAATCAGTTCAATAAAATTGTGAGGTAAAATTTTTGTTGATAATCCAACAGCTATACCCTCTGCTCCTTGTGCTAACAACATAGGAAACTTAACAGGGAGATTTACAGGCTCTTTTTTTCGACCATCATAAGATAATTGCCAATCAGTAACTTTTGGGCTGTAAACTACTTCTAATGCAAATTTTGATAACCTTGCCTCAATGTATCTTGAAGCTGCAGCTTTATCTCCAGTAAGAATATTTCCCCAATTACCTTGAGTGTCAATTAAAAGGTCCTTTTGACCAATTTGAACTAAGGCGTCAGATATACTAGCATCACCGTGTGGATGATATTGCATTGTGTGTCCAACAATATTTGCAACTTTATTATACCTACCATCGTCAAGATCTTTCATAGAATGAAGGATTCTCCTTTGAACAGGTTTAAAACCATCATAAATAGAAGGAACGGCTCTTTCTAGAATGACATAAGATGCATAATCAAGAAACCAGTCCTTATACATCCCAGTAATTTTTACTAAGGTTTCCGAGTTATTTTCAGAATCTGAAAAAATTTCTTCTTCTTCAATCATTATCTACGAAATCTAGTTCGACTTTTAAATTGTTAATTATAAACTTTTGTCTTTCTTGGGTATTTTTACCCATGTAAAAACTCATTAAATCTTCACTTGTTATATTTCTATCTAGCATAACAGGGTCCAACTTGATATTTTCCCCAATAAAAAATTTAAATTCGTTTGGAGAGATCTCACCAAGACCCTTAAATCTTGTTATTTCAGGTTTTCCTCCTAATTTTTCAATTGATTGAAGTCTCTCATTCTCACTGTAACAATAAAACGTTTGTTTTTTATTTCTTACTCTAAATAACGGAGTTTGAAGAATATATAAATGGCCTTGTTTAATTAATTCAGGAAAAAATTGTAAGAAAAAGGTAATTAGTAATAGTCTAATATGCATGCCATCAACATCAGCATCTGTGGCAATCACTATATTATTATATCTCAAATCCTCTATACTATCCTCTATATTTAGAGCAGATTGAAGAAGATTAAACTCTTCATTTTGATAAACAATTTTTTTTGTCATACCATATGTGTTTAAGGGCTTTCCTCTAAGACTAAAAACAGCTTGAGTATTTACATCTCTAGATTTAGTAATTGATCCACTTGCAGAGTCCCCCTCGGTAATAAAAATGGTGGACTCAAGTCTTCTATCCTTCTTTAGATCTCCTAAATGAATCCTACAATCTCTTAATTTTTTGTTGTGTAAACTTGATTTTTTTGCACTTTCTCTTGCTAATTTTCGAATACCAGATAGTTCTTTTCTTTCCTTTTCAGCTTGAATTATTTTTTTCTGTAATAATTCAGAAACCTCAGAATTTTTGTGGAGATAGTTATCTAGTTTATTTTTTAAAAATTCATTAATGTAAACCCTTACAGATGGAAATTTTCCACCCATTTCAGTTGATCCTAATTTAGTTTTAGTTTGAGACTCAAAAACAGGCTCCATAACCTTAATGCTTATAGCACTAACAATAGACTTTCTAATATCAGAAGAATCATAGTTTTTTCCAAAATAATCTCTTATTGTTTTAACTATCGCCTCCCTAAAAGCTGCTTGATGGGTTCCTCCTTGAGTAGTGTTTTGACCATTGACAAAGGAATGATATTCTTCATTATATTGAGTTTTACTGTGACTTAAAGCAATTTCAATATCCTCACCCTTTAGATGAATAATTGGGTAAACCAAATCTGATACGTTTGTTCTATCCTCTAATAAATCTTTTAATCCATTATCTGAAAAGAATTTTTTTCCATTAAAATTAATAGTTAAACCGGGATTAAGATACACGTAGTTCTTTAACATTTTCTCTACATACTCTACTCTATATTTATAATTTTTAAAAATATTTGAATCCGGTGTAAATTCAATTAACGTTCCCATTCTTTTTGTGGATTGTTCCTCGTCATAATCTTTGACAAGGTCGCCAAATTGAAAACAAGCAGATTTTAACAAATCATCTCTAAAAGATGAAACCTTAAAAAAAGATGACAATGCATTCACTGCTTTTGTTCCAACTCCATTTAAACCAACAGATTTTTTAAATGCAATTGAATCATATTTTCCACCAGTATTCATTTTACTAACTACGTCGACAACTTTCCCGAGAGGTATACCCCTGCCATAGTCTCTTACACTAACTTTTTCGTCCTTAATATAGATTTCAACTGTTTTACCACTTCCCATTACAAATTCATCAATAGAATTATCTAAAATTTCTTTTAATAATATATATATCCCGTCGTCATGTGAGGATCCGTCTCCAATTTTACCTATATACATCCCAGGTCGCATTCTAATATGCTCTTTCCAATCTAAAGAGCGAATATTTTCCTCAGTGTATTTAACTTTCTGGCTCATATGGAGATATTAGAAGCTAATATATGAGTTACCTATCTAATCTTAAAGTCAATCTATTTAAAGAAATTAACAAAAAAAGTTGAAAACTATTATTTATGATTTTTTAAAAAATTGATGATGTTAAGTCTAATTCTTTCATTAATATCATGAGAGTCTTTTCTATTGAAAGTCTCACCAATAATTTTTTCGTATACTTCGATATACCTGGAAGAGATTCTTTCAACCTGTAAATCATCCATTTGTGGAATTACTTGATTTTTTTTTCCTTGAAATTTATTTTTTATTAGCCATTGTCTTAAAAATTCTTTTGACAATTGCTTTTGAGGTTTTTTTTCAAACTGTCTTAATTTATATTCATCCTTGTAAAAATATCTAGATGAATCAGGTGTATGTATTTCATCAATAAGAACAATTTCACCGTTCGGTTTTTTTCCAAATTCATATTTAGAATCTACTAAAATTAGATTTTTTTCCTCTGCCAACTTTACACCTCTTTCATAGAGTTTAATAGTATAATTTTCTATTTGCTCGTAGTCATTTTCTGATAAAATTTTATTTTTTATTATTGATTCTTTTGATATATCTTCATCATGACCTGAATACGATTTTGTAGTAGGTGTTATGATTGGTTTTGGAAACTTATCATTTTCATTCATACCTTTTGGCATTTTAACTCCACAAATAGAGTGTTTGCCGGAATTGTATAATCTAGCAGCATGTCCCGATAAATAACCTCTTATTACCATCTCAACTTTAAAAGGTTGGCATGAAACTCCAACTGAAACATTTGGGTCTGGTGATGATATTAGCCAATTTGGAACAATATCCTTAGTTTGAGAAAACATTTTCAAAGAAATTTGATTTAAAACTTGACCTTTAAATGGAATACCTCTGGGTAAAATGACGTCAAATGCAGAAATTCGATCAGTGACAATCATTACAATTAAATCATTTTTTAAATAAAGAACATCCCTAACTTTTCCACTATATTTTTTCAAAGTGTCAGGTATTGTAAAATCAGTATTAATTATTGTTTTCATTCTTACTTTTCAATTTTTTTGTACGCATTAATTACTTTTTTTACCAATTCATGTCTAATAACGTCAGAATCATTTAGATACAGAACTTTGATTTCTTTAATATTTTTTAAAAGTTTGACTGCATCTTGTAAACCAGAAATAGTTCTTCTAGGTAAATCAACTTGACCAGGATCACCGGTAATAATAAATTTGGCATTTTTACCCATTCTTGTTAAAAACATTTTCATTTGAGCATGAGTAGTGTTTTGGGCTTCATCCAATATTACGAATGCATTGTCAAGAGTCCTTCCTCTCATATATGCTAAAGGAGCTATTTGTATAATGCCTGAATCCATTTGTGTTTTTAATTTATTAGATGGAATCATATCAATTAATGCATCGAACAAAGGTTGCATATAAGGGTCTAATTTCTCCTTCATGTCTCCTGGTAGAAATCCGAGATTTTCTCCAGCTTCCACTGCAGGTCTAGTTAGAATAATTCTCTTAACTTTTTTTTCTTTTAACGCCTTAACAGCTATTGCAACACTAGTATACGTTTTTCCAGTTCCAGCTGGTCCTAATGCAAAAATTAAATCATTTTGTTTACTTAACTCAACTATTTTCACTTGATTTATGGATTTTGCCTTTATAATTTTACCTCCTACACCATGAAGTATATCTAATTCATTGAAAACAAATGAAGTATTAATATTGCCTTTGTTTTTAACAATATTCTTTATTTGATAATCACTAATTGAATTATACTTACTAAAATGAGAAATTAGTTCATTAAATGTTGTATTAAATTCTATAAGTTGTGTCTCCTCTCCGAAAGCTTTTATTTTCTCACCTCTAGCGACGATTTTTATTTTTGGGAAAAGATTTTTTATTAATTCAAAATTCAGATTCTGATCACCGAAAAAATCTATTGGATTTACATCTTTTAGATTGATTTCTATCTCATTCAATTTTTTTTCTTTTTAATTCAATTTAATTCTTAGATTTATTTCAAATTTAGCTTATTAATATAATTAATTGTTAAATAATTACTGAAAAATGTCAATTGTAACTTTAACCTCAGATTTTGGCACAAAAGATTATTTTGTGTCTACAACAAAAGCAGCAATAATCAATGAAATTAAATCTGCCAATATAATTGATATTTCTCATCAAATTAGTCCATTCAATATTACGGAAGCAGCATATATACTAAAAAATGCATTTAAATCATTTCCTACAGGATCAATACATATTGTTGGTGTTGAAGCTGAATTAACTCCTGAAAACAAACATATTGTTATGAAATTTGAGGATCATTTTTTTATTGGCGCCAACAATGGAATTTTTTCTATGATTATTGAAAATAAAAAACCACAAGAATTGTATGAGATTAATATCCATAAAAATTTAATTACATCCTTCCCTGTTCTTGAGGTATTTATAAAGGTTGCAGGTCATATTTCAAGAGGGGGATCTTTAGATATAATTGGGAAAAAAAATTCAGTACTCAAAGAGCTAAAAAATATTAATCCAGTTATAAACTCAAAAAATAATCAAATTTTAGGTAGTGTAATTTATATAGACAATTATGGCAATGTTGTAACTAACATTAAAAAGCAACTATTTTTAGATTTAAAAAAAAATAGAAATTTTACTATTAATGCAGGAAACATAAAAATTAACAAAATTAACGATTCCTACTCATCTGCTATAGATTTTTCAAAACCTAAAAGTTTGAGAATTGAGGATGGTAAAAAAATTGCAATTTTTAATAAAGCTAATCACCTTGAGTTAAGTATTTACAAAAGTAATCCATTAACTGTTGGCAGTGCAAGTAGTTTGTTTGGCCTTTATTTTAGAGATCCTGTTTCAATTATTTTTGAATAATAATTAAATGTTAATAAGTTTCTTGCCAAAGTTATACCAATTAAAGAATCTTTATTTAAATTTTAAATATGAAATTTATTGTGTCAAGCTCTATACTTTTAAAAAATCTTCAGATATTAAATGGTGTAATAAACGCATCAAACACACTGCCTATTTTGGATAATTTTTTATTTGACATTAGTAAAGATAAGTTGAATATTACTGCATCTGATTTAGAAACAAGAATTTCGACTGTAATTGAAATTCAATCTGAAAGCGTTGGATCTTTGGCACTCCCCTCAAAAATGTTATTAGAAATTCTAAAATCTTTTCCTGATCAACCTTTAACTATGTCTGTTTCAGATAACAATATTTTAGAAATTAATGCTAATAACGGTAAATATTCAATCGGTTTCTTCCCTGGTGAAGATTACCCTAAAATAAGTCAACTTAAAGATCCTGACTCAACAACCATCAATTCAGAAATTCTTTTGGAGTCTATAAACAGAACTTTATTTGCAACAGGTAATGATGACCTTAGACCAGTTATGAGTGGAGTTTTCTTTCAATTAACCTCATCAAATTTTACTTTTGTTGCAACAGATGCTCACAAATTAGTTAAATATTCCAGAAACGATTTAAAATCTGAAAAGACTACTGAATTTATAATGCCAAAAAAACCTTTACAAATTTTAAAGGGAATTTTACAAAATATCAAAGATGATATAAACATTGATTATAACGAAAATAATGTACAATTTTCATTTGATAAGACTAAAATAAATTGTCGACTTGTAGAAGGGAAATATCCTAATTATGAAGCAGTAATTCCAAAGGATAATCCAAAAGTAATGAATATTGGTAGAGATACTTTCTTAAATTCGGTTAAAAGAGTTAGTATATTTTCAAACAAAACAACTCATCAAGTAAGATTGAAAATTGCAGGATCTGAACTTAATATTTCTGCAGAAGATGTTGATTTTAATAATAAAGCTGATGAAAGACTTAGCTGTGATTATAAGGGTGAAGATTTACAAATAGGTTTTAATTCAAGATTTCTGATTGAAATGCTTTCAAATATATCATCTGAGGAGATTTCATTTTCATTTTCATCACCAAATAAGGCGGGAATAATTCAGCCTTTATTTGATAAAGGTAGCAATAATGAAGAAACAATAATGTTAATTATGCCTGTTATGATTAATCAATAGTCTAAACTGAGACAATTGAATTGGATAATCTAATGTATACACCATCCTCTAGTTTTTTTCTAATTTTTGAAAATGCATCCAATGTTACATCTATATCTTCTTTCGTATGAGTTGCTGTTGGTATTAGCCTAAGTAAAATCATACCTTTTGGAATGACAGGATATACTACAATAGAGCAAAAAATTCCATAATTTTCTCTAAGATCTTTAACTAAAACCATTGCTTCTGGTATAGTACCTTTAAGATAAACAGGAGTCACACAACTTTGAGTGTTTCCAATATCAAATCCTTTTTCTACTAAACCATTTTGTAAATCATTAACATTATTCCATAATTTATCCTTGTATGAGGGATTTTGAATTATTAGGTCAAGTCTTTTTATTGCTCCATAAACAAGTGCAGACTGCAATGATTTTGCAAACATTTGAGACCTCATATTATATTTCAAAAAATCAATAATTTCTTTATCTCCAGATACAAAAGCTCCAGTTGAGGCCATTGATTTTGCAAATGTTGCAAAATAAACATCAATATCTTTTTGAATATTTTGTTCAAAACCAGTTCCATTTCCTCTTTCACCTAATGTACCAAATCCGTGAGCATCATCTAATAAAAATCTAAATTTAAATTCATTTTTTAAATTTATAATTTCTTTTAATTTACCCTGTTCACCTCTCATTCCAAAAACTCCCTCAGAAATAACTAAAATACCTCCCCCAGTTTTTTCAACAAAATTTTGAGCTCTTATTAAATTTTTTCTTAAACTATCTATATCATTATGTTTAAAAGTAAATCTTTTTCCAAGGTGCAATCTAACTCCGTCAACAATACAAGCGTGTGAATCAACATCATATACAATAACATCATTTTTTGATACGAGTGTATCAATTATTGAAAGTATTCCTTGATATCCAAAATTTAAAACGTATGAAGATTCTTTTTCAACAAAATCTGAAAGCTTTTTCTCTAGTTCCTCGTGTAGTTTAGTATGTCCAGACATCATTCTTGCACCCATTGGATAAGCATTTCCAAATTTTAAGGCTGCATCTGCGTCTGTATCTCTTATTTCCTTTAAATTAGCTAATCCCAAATAATCATTAATTGACCAGGTAATAACTTTTTTTCCTTTAAAATACATCCTATTTGATATAGGTCCTTCTAATTTTGGAAAAACAAAATAACCCTCTGCCTGTGAAGCCCATTTTCCAAGTGGTCCTTTGTTTTTATAAATTTTTTCAAATAAATCTTGCATTTTTTTATAAATTTTGTTTTAAACATAAATAATACTATCGCATTCTTTTTTCATAAATCCTTGTTTTATCATCCACTGGTCATCATATATTTTACTTATATATCTTGACCCATGATCAGGAAAAATTAAAACAATTTTGTCTTCGGAAGTGAAGTTTTTTTTCTTATTTAATAATTTTACAGCTTGAAATACTGCTCCGGACGTATAACCAACAAATATACCCTCTTTATGGGTTATTTCTCTTGCAGCAAATGCACTATCATCATCTTTTACTTTTATAAATTCATCAATTACGTCAAAATCAGTTGACGTTGGAATTAAATTTTTACCTAAACCTTCAATTCTATATGGGTAAATTTCACTTTTGTCAAAAATTTTTGTTTCATGAAATTTTTTTAATACCGAACCATATGCATCAACACCTATAACCTTTATTTTTTTATTTTTATTTTTTAAATATCTAGCACAACCAGATATAGTTCCTCCAGTTCCACTAGAAGCAATTAAATGGGTTATCTGCCCACTGGTTTGGGCCCATATTTCTGGACCAGTAGTTTTGAAATGAGCTGCAATGTTTAAATCATTAAAATATTGGTTAATATAGAATGAATTTGGTGTTTCAGAATGAATTTTTTTTGCAACCTCATAATAAGATTTGGGGTCGTCAACCTCAACATTTGAGGGGCAAACATAAACTTTGGCCCCCATAGATTTCAAAATATTAATTTTATCTTTTGATGACTTTGAACTAACGGCTAATATGCACTTATAACCTCTTACTAAACAAATCATTGCCAAACTGAAACCAGTATTTCCAGAGGTTGTTTCAATTATCGTGGTGTTTTTATTTATTTTTCCTTTTTTTTCAGCATCATTAATAATATAGAGCGCTATCCTGTCTTTGTTTGAATGCCCGGGATTGAATGACTCTAACTTGGCATAATAGTCACCTTCAAATGAATCACTTATTTTTTTTAGTCTAACTAGTGGTGTTTTACCAATAAGTTCTGTTATATTTTGATAAGAATTTATTTCTTTTTGCATTAAAATTTAGCTAATTTTTTGTCAAATTTAATTAAAAAAAATCATTTTTTAATATTCTCTAAGTGCATTAAAAAGCTATACTCCTCAGCTAATTCCTTTAAAAAATTATATCTACCTGATTTTCCTCCATGACCTGTTTTCATATTTATATTAAATAACAAAAGGTTATTGTCAGTTTTTTTATCTCTTATTTTAGAAACCCATTTTGATGGTTCCCAATATTGGACTTGTGAATCATGAAAGCCTGAAGTAACTAACATATTCGGATAATTTTGTTTTTTAATATTATCATAAGGTGAATATGATTTAATGTATTTATAATATTTTTTTTTATTAGGATCACCCCATTCATCGTATTCAAATGTTGTTAGAGGAATTTTTTCGTCCAACATTGTTGTTAGTACATCAACAAATGGAACTGAAGCGATTATACCATTGAATAGTTCTGGAGCCTCATTTGCTATAACACCCATTAATAATCCTCCTGCTGATCCGCCAATTGCATACAAATGTCTATTTGAAGTGAACTTGTTTTTTATTAAATACTCTGAACAGGAAATAAAATCTTTAAATGTATTTTTTTTATTCAATAATCTTCCATCATCATACCATTTTCGTCCTAAATACTCTCCTCCCCTTACATGGGCAATAGCAAAAACAAAACCACGATCAAGTAAGCTTAACCTTGTTGATGAAAATGATGGATCGATTGTATGACCATATGCTCCGTATGCATATAAAACTAATGGAGTTTTAACTGATATTCTTGTGTTGTTATTATAAACTATTGAAATTGGTATCTTTTTTTTATCATGTGATAATGCAAATATTCTTCTTGAATTATAATTGTTTTTATTAAAATCGGCTCCACCAATTTTTTTTTGTTTTAAAATTTTATTTTTTTTTGAAACCAAATCTAATTCAATAATCGAGCTTGGAGTTGTTAATGAGTTGAAGTTATATCTTATTTTATTTGTCGATATTTGATAATTATCTACACATTTTAGGTTGTAAGTTTCTCCATCAATAGGAATTTCATACAAAAAATCACCATTCCAATTGAAAAATAAAATCTTAGTTAAACCCAAAACTCTTTTTGTTAAAACAAAAAAATCTTTAAAAACTTCAAAATCTTCAATTAATTCATCCTTATGATGGCTTATAAAATTTTTCCAATTTTTTTTATTTGTGTTCTTGGTTTTAGTTTTGATAATTTTATAATTATGTGAATTATGAATATTTGTTAACACATAAAAAAAATCCTTGAAGTGAGAAACGTTATATTCTAATCCTTTCATTCGCTTTTGAAAAATTCTTGGTTTAGAAATATTATTGTCTGCATCTAATATCCGAGTTTCAGTTGTCAATGTGCTAACAGAATTAATAAAAATATATTTTTGAGATTTACTTTTTGATAAGTAAACAAAAAAAGTATTGTCGTTTTCTGTAAATATCAATTTGTCTTCATTATGGGAATTTTCAATGTCATGTAAATAAACTTTTGATGCTCTCAAGGTTTTTTTATCTTTTTTTACGTATAAAAAATGTCTTGAATCATTAAACCAAATTGATTCACCAGTAACGCCATCAATTTTTGTTTTTAAAACTTTATTCTTAATTATATTTTTAACTTTTATAGTATATTCTCGTCTCGATATATAATCCACAGCATAAGTTGTAAATTTATTGTCAGGACTAATTCTAATCCCAGTAATGTCAAAAAACTTTTTATTTTTTGACATTTGATTGCAATCAAAAATAATTTCGTTCTTGGCATTTATATATTTTTTTTTCCTTAAAATTACTGGATACTGTTTGCCTTTTTTATATTTAGTCTGATACCAATAACCATTATATAAGTAAGGAACAGAAGATTCATTTTCTTGAATTCTAGACTTCATTTCCTGATAAATTATATTTTTTAATTTTTTTTGATTCCTCGTTTTACTTTTATAGTGTAAGAGTTCTTTATTTAAATGTTTAAGAAGTTCAGGGTTATCCTTTTGATTCATCCAATTATAGTAATCTATTCGGATATCATCGTGTTTTTTATGAATAAATTTTATTTTTTGTGAAAAAATATTTTGTGGCATTTTTTTTTAAATATACCCTAAATTACGTTGAAATTTAGTTTATTTATACATATATTTTTTTTTTATGATTACCAGTGAACATGTTAAGGATATTATTGAACGTCTAGGTGCGTTAAGGAGGTATCTTTGACATAGATTCTAAAGAAATTGAAATTTCAAATAAAGAAGAAGAATTATTAAAACCAAACTTCTGGGATGACAAAAGAAAAGCTGAATTAGTTTTAAAAGAATTAAAAAGTTTAAAAGATTGGATTGATGATTATAAAAATTTAAAATCAAGTGTTGAAGATCTTGAAATTTTATTTGAATATTTTAAATCCGATGAAATTCAAATTGATGAACTTAAGTCTAAATTTGATGAGATAAATTTATTGTTTGAGAAATTAGAGTTTAAAAAGATGCTCTCATCAAAATCAGACAGTCTTGATGCAATACTTCAAATAACTGCGGGTGCTGGGGGAACAGAAAGTTGTGATTGGGCTGAAATATTGTTAAGAATGTATGTAATGTGGGCTGAAAAAAGAAAATTTAAAATTAAAGAATTGAATAGTCAAAAAGGAGATGTAGCTGGAATTAAAACCGTTACAATTGAAATTCAAGGTGATTACTCTTTTGGCTGGTTAAAAGGTGAAAATGGAGTTCATAGACTTGTTAGAATATCCCCTTTTGATAGTAATGCCAAAAGACATACTTCCTTTGCCTCAGTATATGTTTATCCGTTGATAGATGAATCCATTGAAATTCAGATTAATAATTCAGATATATCTTGGGAAACTATGCGATCTAGCGGTGCTGGAGGTCAAAGTGTAAATAAAATTGAAACTGCAGTCAGATTGAGGCATAAATCAAGTGGAATTGTAATAGAAAACTCTGAAACAAGATCTCAACTTGATAATAAAACAAAAGCATTGCAATTACTCAAGTCACAACTTTATGAAATTGAATTGAAAAAGAAATTAAACACAAAAAAAGAAATTGAAGAGTCAAAAAAGAAAATTGAGTGGGGTTCACAAATTAGAAATTACGTTTTGCATCCATACAGACTAGTGAAAGACTTAAGATCGAACAAGGAAACTAATGACGTCGATAATGTTTTAAACGGAAATATAGATGATTTTTTAAAATCATATTTGATGTCAAATAAAAATTTGTAGTTATGGAAAAAGAAATCGATTCTATTGTTTTTGATTTAGGGGGAGTTTTAATTGACTGGAATCCTGATTATGTTTATTTAAATGAATTCAATGGAGATGAAAAAAAAATGAATTGGTTTTATCAAAATATATGTACAATGGATTGGAATGAAAATCAAGACGCAGGGTATCCAATTAAAGATGCAACAGAGGAAAAAATTAAAGAATTTCCAAATTTTGCGAATCTGATCAAAATTTATTACGGTAGATGGGAAGAAATGTTAAAAGGAGAAATTAATGGATCAGTAGAAATTTTAAAGAAACTCATTCAATTAAATAAATACAAAATCATTGCATTAACAAATTGGAGTAACGAAACATTTCCAGTTGCAAAAAAAAGGTTTAAATTTTTAAAATTATTTCATGGAATTGTTGTATCAGGAGAAGAGAAAACCAGAAAACCATATGAGAAAATATATAAAATAACAATTAATAGGTATAATTTAATACCTTCTAGAACAGTATTTATTGACGATAATAAAAGAAACCTTTTGGGAGCCAGTAAACTGTCTATTAAAACAATTCATTTTAAAAACCCTGAACAATTAAAAAAAGATTTAATTAAATTGAAAATTTTATGAATATTACCATTTATCATAATCCAAGATGCAGAAAATCGAGAGAAGCATTAAATTATATAATAGAAAAAAAAATTAATTATAATTTAATTAAGTATTTAGAGGAAAAATTTAACCGTAAAACTCTTTCTGAAGTTTTAATGAAATTAAAAATAAAACCTGAAGAATTGGTCAGAAAAAATGAAAAAATTTGGATTAATAAATATAAAGGGAAAAGCTTTTCTGACGAAAAATTGATTGAAATATTAATTGAAAATGAAAAATTGATTGAAAGACCAATTATAATATATAAAAATGATGGGGTAATTGGCCGGCCTATTCAAAATCTCGTTGATTTTTTAAAAAAAATTAATAAATCGTGAGCAAAAAAAAACATATAACACAATAATAAGTTAAATTCACACTATTAATGCAATTTCTGATATAAGAAGATGATTTTTGAAAAATTTAATTAAATGAAAATCAAATTAACAATAAGCTTCATTGTAGTATTTTTTACTACTATTTCAATATTTGGGCAAAGACCTGATTTTCAATCAAAGTTTGTTTTTAAAGGTAAAGTTGTTGATTCAGAAACTTTACAGCCGCTTGAGTATGCAACTATATCTATTGTCAATATTAATAAACCTAATGAAATAGAGGGAGGAATAACCGACAAAAATGGAGATTTTAATATAAAATTATCTAGAGGAAAATATAATGTTAAAATTGAATTTATTTCTTTTAAAGAATTTTTGATTGAAAACTTGATTATAAATACTGATACCGATTTAGAGACAGTTAAACTGAAAATTGGTATTGATCAATTAGAAAATGTTGATTTAATTGCTGAAAGAACAGAGGTTGAAATTAGATTAGATAAAAGAATATATAATGTAGGAAAAGATATCACTGTTAGAGGTGGAAGTGTAGCTGATGTTTTAGATAATGTACCATCTGTTTCAGTTGACATTGATGGAAATGTATCATTGAGAGGAAACAATAGTGTAAGAATATTAATAAATGGTAAACCTTCAGGACTTGTTGGTTTGTCTGGGTCAACTGGTTTACAACAAATCCCTGCTGAATCGATAGATAAAGTCGAGGTAATTACGTCCCCATCAGCAAGATATGAGTCTGAAGGAACTGGAGGTATTTTAAATATTATTTTGAAGAAAGATTCATTAGAGGGGCTTAATGGAACAATAATTGCAAATGCTGGATTACCACAGAACTATGGGGGTTCAACAAGGTTTAATTTTAAAAAAAATAAAGTGAATTTTTTTAATACAACATCTTTTAAAGATGGATTTAATAGGGGAAAAGGTGTTGCATTTAATACTTATTTTAATGGTATAGAGCCAACGACCTATTTGGATGATAAAAGAAGTGATAAAAGACAATTAAATAATTTTTTCTCAAATCTCGGTGTTGATATATCTTTTAATGATACATCATCGCTGATTATAAGTGGATTTATAAGTACTAGTGACAATACAAATAATAACATTACTACATACAAAAATTTAGATTCATTTAAAAATATTACTAATGAATCAAACAGAGAAAGAAAGGAGTCAGAATTTGATGAAACCAAGCAGTTTTCTCTAAATTACACAAAAAAATTCAGAGGAGAAGGACACGAGATAGTTTTTGAGTATCAATACGAGGATAGTAACGAAATTGAGGACGGTGTATTTAACAATCAAACAATTTTTCCTGAATTTGGATCAGTTTTTATTGATAAACTTATAACTGATGAAAAACAAAAAAGATCTTTATATCAGATGGATTATATCCTACCTTTTAACAAAAAATCTCAGTTTGAATTAGGATACAGGGGATCATTTAGAGATTTATTAACCGATTATAGGGTATCAGAATTGATTAATAGTAAAAATGTTTTGGATCTAGATAAATCAAATATTTTGAACTTCAAAGAATACATAAATGCATTCTATTCTCAATATGGAAACAAAATCAATAAATTTTCTTATTTACTTGGTATTAGAGCTGAAAGTTCAAACATTACAATTGATCAAAGAACAACCAAACAATTTAAAACAAAAAAGTACACTGATTTATTTCCAACATTAAATTTCTCATATGAATTTAATGAAAAATCAAGTTTAACCTTAGGGTATAGCAGACGATTGAGAAGGCCTCGATCACGTTTTCTTAATCCTTTTGGATCAAGAGTAAGTATTGCAAATGCTTTTCAAGGAAATGTCGATCTAAATCCAAGTTACAGTAATACGTATGATTTAGGTTTTCTTACAAGATCAAAAAAATTGACTTTAAATGGATCGGTATATCATTCTAAATCTACAAGTGTCATACAAATAGTAAATCAAGCAACTGGGAGTTTTGCCACAATTAGTAGGGAGCCACTAGTGAACGTTCCTGTATTAGTAGCTTTTCCAGTTAATTTAACCAATAATTACAGAACTGGAACTGAATTTAATATTACATATACTCCAAATAGAAAATTTAGAATTAACAGTAATTTAAATGTATTTAACTCAAAACTTACTGGCACTTTCAACAACATAAGCTATGACTCAGAAAACTTAAGTTGGTTTGCAAGGATGAATGCAAGTTTAAAATTACCTAAAGAAATAGATGGTCAATTAAGGATGTTTTATAGAGGACCTTCAAAAACAGCTGAGGCCAGAGTTAAAGGTTTTATGATTCTATCTGGAGCAATTAATAAAAATGTGTTAAATAAAAAAGCAACAGTATCATTAAGAATTAGTGACATATTGAACTCATCTAAATTTAGAGTTACAACATCAAATGATCAGTTTATTGCATATAGAGAATTTAGAAGAAGAGAACCTACGTATACCCTTACGTTTACTTACAAGATAAATGAAAAAAAATCTGATAATCGTAGAAGAAATAATAACTTTAATGGAAGTAATAATGATAACGGAGGGTACGGTTATTAACTTTTTTCTTTAATTTTTTTCTTTTTCGTACTTTTCTCATTAAGCCACTCTAGAAAAGAGCCCGTCAACCAATAAGGAATCACAAAAGTTAAGAGAAAAATCATTAACCAAAAACCAATAGATAAAATTGCAAGAAAAGCAAGAAAACCTAGATATTGATCAAATTCTATCATTAATAAATTGTTGATACAAATTTAAATTAAATTATTTAATTAAATTAAATTTAAATTGTTTATTATTAGATTTAGGACATTATAAAATTTAATTATCAAAATATTAAATATGGAATACAGAATTGAAAAGGATACTTTGGGTGAAGTAAAAGTTGAAAAAACTAAACTTTGGGGACCTCAAACTCAAAGATCAATTGAAAATTTTAAAATTGGAGAAAAAAGTTCAATGCCTATTGAAATTATAAAATCATTTGCATTTGTAAAAAAAGCTGCTGCATTTGCAAATCATGAATTAGGAAAACTAAGTATAAAAAAAAGAGATCTTATCTCTGAAGTTTGTGATGAGATAATTGATGGTAAATTAGATGCTCACTTTCCTCTTGTTATTTGGCAAACTGGCTCAGGTACTCAAACGAATATGAATTTGAACGAAGTTATTTCAAACAGAGCTCATACTTTACTTGGAGGAACATTAGGTGATGGTAAAAAATTAATTCATCCTAATGACGATTGTAATATGTCTCAATCATCTAATGACACCTTCCCTACTGCAATGAATATTGCTTCAATTATAAAAATTAAAAAAACTACTATTCCTGGAATTAAAAAACTAATTAAAAGTTTGATACAAAAATCAATTGAATTTAAAAATATAATTAAAATCGGAAGAACTCATATGATGGATGCAACTCCAGTAACTTTAGGCCAGGAGTTTTCTGCATATGCTGCACAGCTAAATTATGGACTAAAATCCCTGAAAAATTCACTTAATCATTTATCAGAAATTGCATTAGGAGCTACTGCAGTTGGAACTGGACTTAACAGCCCAAAAAAATATGACATTATTTCTGTAAAATTTATTTCAAAATTTGTAGAATTTCCTTTCACTACTGCGAAAAATAAATTTGAATCAATTTCCTCTCACGACTCAATTGTTGAAACACATGGAGCTTTAAAATTGATTGCTGTTAGTCTTAATAAAATTGCCAACGATATTAGATTTTTGTCTTCAGGACCAAGATCTGGAATCGGAGAAATTATTCTTCCATCTAATGAACCGGGAAGTTCTATAATGCCAGGGAAAATTAATCCAACACAATGTGAAGCTTTAACCATGGTATGTTCACAAGTAATAGGAAACGACACTTCAATATCATTATCTGGCGCTCAAGGAAACCTTCAATTAAATGTTTTTAAACCGGTAATGGCCTACAACATGATTCAATCTGCTAGACTTATTGGAGATTCGTGCCAAAGTTTTTCATTAAATTGTATTGATGGCATTCTACCTAATATTAAAAAAATCAAATTTAATTTGGATAATTCTCTTATGTTAGTTACCGCTTTAAATTCTAAAATAGGTTATTACAAAGCTGCAGAAATAGCAAACAAAGCGTATTTGGACGATATTACATTGAAGGAAGCTTGTCTAAAACTAAAATACCTTTCTGAAAGTGAGTTTGACGAAATTGTTGATCCAAAGAAAATGATATAAAATTTTTATACTCTACCTTTTAATGCATTAAAAGCCCAAGCGATTACAATAAATCCAATACCCGCAATCCCAAAACCTATTGTATAATCAGGGTAAATAAAAAAACCTACTATAATCAATCCAATTCCAAGAATAGCCATACAAAAGGAAGCTAATGCAAAGATTTTGTTTTTATTCAATTGTTTTTTTTTACAAATAACGATTTTTATTAGTAATTAATCCTTAAAAAAAATATAAAATTATTTAGTTTAAGATTTTAATTTTCCAATTTTTCCATTTATATTTCTTACTAAAAAAGAGTAAAGTCAAAGGATATACTATCATTAAATAAGTAATGAGTTCTTTAATTAAATCTGGTTCATTGACATCAATAAATACAGACTCAGTTTGAAGAGCGGTCCAATCTGCAGTTACTAAAAGAGCAGTAATTAAATTATTAGCTACATGAAGACCAATTGGAATTTCAATCCCTTCATCCAGAAGTGTAATTATTCCAAAGAAAAGGCCAGTCATAACATAGTATATCATAATACCGTAACCTAATTTTTCAACCTCAGGATTAAAAAAATGTAAAAAACCAAAAATAAATGATGTTAAAAATAATGGCACAAACCTATTTTTAAAAATTTGAAAGAACCCTTGCATTAAATATCCTCTAAAAATGTACTCTTCAAGAGATGCTTGAAAAGGTATAAAAATTACTGATATAAAAAACAAAGTTAAAAAAGGGACAAGTTTAAAATTAAAAACATATCCATCTGGCTCTAGAAAATAGCTGGTAAAAAATAAAATTAAAATAACTGAAGACCAAAACAAAAAAGAAAAAATAACTCTTTTGTAATCAATACTTTTTCTTGAAGTTGTCAGATTTATTAAAGATTGATTGTGAATTAATTTAATTATTATTATAAATGAAATAAAAGAAACTGAAAAAGGAAATAAAATTAAAAAAAAAGATAGGTTTTTATCCAAAATACTAAAGATTGATGATAAATCACCAACCTCAGAAATTTGATTATTTAAAATTAAAAATAATGGTATTTGACCAAAAAAATTTGACAAAATGATTAGTAGTGATCCAAATAAATAATACAAAAAATTTTTATTTTTAGGTACCTTTGCTTCTAAAAATTTATTTTCAATCAAAACTTAAATTTATAATTAAATAAAAAAATTATTTAAAACTAAAATATAGGATAAAGAAAATATAGATTGAAAATGTATTGTGTATATATTGGAATTAATTAAATCTCTACTATCATAATTTTTGTACAAACCGTAAAAAATATATAACCCAAAGATAAATAGAAGAGCAAAAATTATATAAAATGATGTTAAATTAAAATCAATAATATTTTCAATTAAAATTGGTTTTATAAAAAACATACTAACAAAACTTAAAATTAAAATTAAAAAATAAACGTATCTAGAGAATGATTTGCCAAAAACTACTACTAAATTATTTTTACCAGACAATTTATCGGAATTGTAATCAGGAAACTGGTTAATAAATAAAATATTTGTAGTTAACAAACCTAATGGAATACCAATTATTAAAAAATTAAAAAAATCTTCAGAAAAAAATTGAATAGTTTGACTTGAAATTGCATATGCAGATCCAAGAGTTAAAAGAGGTCCGAAAGTTAAAAAAATAGTTAGTTCCCCTAAACCCTTCATTGCAGAGAGCCTTATTGGTTTAGCTGTGTAAAAATAGCCAAGAAGAAAACCTATAAATGCGATTATTAATATATAACTAATATTCTCAATAGAAGAAGTCAAGAAATAATTGTTTAAAATAAGACCAGATAAGATGATCAGTGAAGCTAAAAGAAAATAATTTGCTAATTTTTTTGTTCCAGTCAATGTAATTAAACCTAGTTCAATAGCTCTACTACCACCGGATATTTGGGCACCCTCTAAAATCTTTGAATTCATACCTGCATTAAAATATTCATTATTTGCTCCATCGGTTCCATGTTTTACATCAAAATAATCGTTATATAAATTTGCAAAAATTTGAACTGAGATAATACCTAAACATGTTAAAAATAAACTCAAAATACTAAAAAGTCCATCTCCTGAGCCAGAAAAGTAAGAGGCAACTACTAAGACAGGAAGCAATGAGGCAGATGTGAATCCTGCTCGAGTTATTGCAACTCCCTTTATAATTTTTGTAACAGCACTGATTGGAATTTCTACTTTTTCATCTATTACCTCCGTTATACCACAATAGCCAGTTTGTGGATTGTTTTTACCATTTGCAAAATTTGGAGTAATTTTTATTTTGGCACTAAATATGGTTCCATCTTTTTTTATGAAATTAGTTTTTGTTTCATATAAACCTTTTTCATTTGCTATTTTTAACCAGCTTAAAACATTTTGCAAAACAATTTCACCAGGAGAAAAAATTGATACTCTTTTAATATTAATTAATTCCTCAGAATTATATCCAAAAATTTTCTCAGCATGGTTATTCATTTTAAGGATTAAACCCTCCATGTCGCATATAATAACACTTTTCATGTAGATTGATTTTTATTTAAAGTTAAAGTTGTAAGTTTTGCTATTGAAATAATTCTTTTATCATCATCTGTTATTTCAATATTCCACAATTGGGTAGATTTTCCCATGTGTATGGCTTTTGCTTTAGCGTATACATAGCCTTTACTAACAGATCTAACATGGTTGATGGACAATTCGATACCTCTGGATTGATTACTTCCATATGAAAATATTCTTGTTGCTGTGCTTCCTACAGTCTCAGCAAGAGCTGCAGTTGCACCACCATGAAGAATGCCGTCAGGCTGGTGAACTGAACTGTTTACTGGCATCTTAGCAACCAAATAATTTTCTCCTATTTCAGAATACTCTATATTAAGTGTCTTAATTAAAGAAGAAGTACTTAATCCATTTAAGAAATTAAGCATGTCTTTTTTACTCATTTAAACTATCCAATTAAAATTCCCAATAAAAAACCAAATATAAAGGAAATAATAACAAAGGACCTAAAGTCTACACCTATATAATTTTTTAAAACATCAATTAGTTTAAAAATTTTATTTTTTAGTGTCATATGTTAATCTTTTACTTCTTCAAAATCAACATCTTGTACATCATCTTCTCCACCAGATTTCTTTGAATCTTTATCTTCCTTTTTTGTTTTACCATCTGCCTTAGTTGCTGATTCAGACTGAGCTTTATACATTTCTTGAGATGCATCTTTCCAAGCATCATTAATTTTAGTTAAAGCCGGATCAATTAATGATATATCTTTTGTCTCATAAGCTTTTTTAAGCTCTTCTAAAGCAACTTCAATTGGCTTTTTCTTAGGATCTGACAGCTTATCTCCAAACTCTTTCAATTGACTTTCAGTTTGGAATATCATTTGATCTGCACTGTTTAATTTATCAGCATTCTCTTTTGCTTTTTTATCAGACTCAGCATTAGCTTCAGCATCTTTTTTCATTTTCTCAATCTCTTCTTCAGTTAAACCAGAAGAAGCTTCGATTCTAATATCCTGAGTTTTACCTGTTCCTTTATCAACTGCAGCAACTTTAATAATTCCATTAGCGTCTATATCAAAAGTCACTTCAATTTGTGGCACCTGTCTTGGAGCAGGTGGAATACCATCTAGGTGAAATCTACCAATTGTTTTATTGTCTGCAGCCATAGATCTTTCTCCCTGTAAAACATGAATTTCTACTGAGGGCTGATTATCAGCTGCAGTAGAAAAAATTTGAGATTTTTTTGTTGGAATTGTTGTATTTGCATCAATTAATTTTGTCATTACGTTACCCATTGTTTCAATACCTAGAGACAATGGGGTGACATCTAATAAAAGTACATCCTTAACATCTCCTGTGAGAACTCCACCTTGAATTGCAGCTCCAACAGCAACTACTTCATCAGGATTAACCCCTTTTGAAGGTTTTTTTCCAAAGAATTTTTCAACCTCAGTTTGAATAATTGGTATTCTAGTTGAACCGCCCACTAAAATTATCTCATCAATATCAGAATTTGATAAACCAGCATCATTTATTGCTTTTTTTACTGGAGCCATTGACCTTTTTACTAAATCAGCCGATAATTGTTCAAATTGAGCTCTTGTAAGAGTTTTGACAAGATGTTTTGGGCCAGAGTCAGTTAGAGAAACATATGGAAGGTTGATTTCAGTTTTAGTAGAAGATGACAATTCAATCTTTGCTTTTTCAGCTGCTTCTTTCAGCCTTTGTAGAGCCATTGGATCTTTTCTTAAATCAATAGATTCAGATTTATTAAATTCATCAGCTAACCAATCAATTAATACTTGATCAAAATCGTCCCCTCCAAGATGTGTGTCTCCATTTGTTGACAATACCTCAAAAACTCCATCACCTAGTTCCAAGATAGATATATCGAATGTTCCACCACCTAAATCATAAACAGCAATTTTTCTGTCACCCTTTCCAGATTTATCTAGCCCGTATGCTAAAGCGGCAGCAGTTGGTTCATTAATTATTCTTTGAACTTTTAAACCTGCAATTTCGCCTGCTTCTTTAGTTGCTTGCCTTTGGGAATCATTAAAATACGCTGGTACAGTAATTACAGCCTCGCTAATATCATGACCTAAATAATCTTCAGCTGTTTTTTTCATTTTTTGTAATGTCATTGCCGATAATTCTTGAGGTGTGTATAACCTTCCATCAATATCTACTCTTGGAGTATTATTATCACCCTTGACAACTTTGTAAGCTACTGTTTTAGATTCCTTATCAGACTCAGAAAATTTGTTTCCCATGAATCTCTTGATAGAAGATATTGTTTTTTGAGGATTTGTAACTGCTTGTCTTTTAGCAGGATCTCCAACCTTAATCTCTCCTCCATCAACAAATGCTATTACAGATGGAGTAGTTCTTTTACCTTCAGAATTAGGAATTACAACAGGTTCATTTCCTTCCATCACAGAAACACATGAATTTGTAGTCCCTAAATCAATTCCTATTATTTTGCTCATAATTATATTTTAAATAATGTACTTCAATGTTTATGCCAAATATTAAAACTGACAGCTTGTCATGAGAAAAGTATTTAAAAATATTTTACATTTACAAAAAAAACATGACATCAAAAAAAAAAAATTACTCTAGAATTACTACCAGCACACTTCAGGAATTAAAAAATAATAATCATAAAATTTCTATGCTAACAGCATATGATTATACTTTTGCAAAACTTTTAGATGAAGCTGGAATAGAAGTGATTTTAGTTGGAGATTCTGCATCAAATGTAATTGGTGGACATGAAACTACTTTACCTATTACTCTAGATCAAATGATTTATCACGCATCCTCAGTTATTAGAGGGGTTAAAAGATCTTTGGTAGTCGTTGATTTACCTTTTGGTACATATCAAGCAAATTCAAGAGTTGCGCTTGAATCTGCAATCCGAATAATGAAAGAATCTGGAGCTCATTCAGTTAAAGTTGAAGGAGGTAGTAATGTTAGAGAATCAATTGAAAGAATTATACAAGCTGGTATTCCAGTTATGGGTCATTTAGGTTTAACACCACAATCTATTTATAAATTTGGAACTTATGCAGTTAGAGCAAAGGAAAAGAGTGAAGCAGACAAACTTGTAAACGATGCAAAAATGTTACAAGATATTGGCTGTTATGGTTTAATTTTAGAAAAAATCCCAGCAAAATTGGCCAAAAAAATATCTTCAATTTTAAAAATTCCTGTGATTGGGATTGGTGCTGGAAGTAGCGTCGATGGTCAAGTGCTGGTTCTTCACGACATGATAGGAATAAACCAAGATTTTAATCCTAGATTTATCAGAAGATATTTAAATTTAAAAGAAGAAATAACTTTAGCAGTAAAAAATTACATTGCAGATGTAAAGAACTCTAAATTTCCGAATGAATCTGAACAATACTAAAAAGAATGAAGATTAATGTTCTTTATGAAGACAACCATATTTTAATTGTAAATAAAACTTCAGGAGTACCAGTTCAAAAGGATTCCTCAAATGATATTTCTTTGTATGAAATTGCAAAAGAATATATTAAATCAAAATATAAAAAAAAAAATAATGTGTTTCTTGGTTTAGTTCACAGAATTGATCGCCCAGTAAGTGGATGTGTTACTTTTGCTAAAACAACTAAATCTTTAAAAAGATTAAATGAGATGTTTAAAAAAAATTTAATTAAAAAAACTTATTTGGCAATTGTTTGTGGTAGGAATTTAAAAAAATCTGAAACTCTTGAACATTGGTTATTAAAAAAACCAAAAATGAATAAATCATTCGCTTATTTAAAATCTGTTGAAAAATCAAAAAAAGCATGTTTACACTATGAAAACATTTATAGTTTTGAAAATTATACTCTATTAAAAGTTGACTTAAAAACTGGCAGACATCACCAAATCAGAAGTCAATTAAGCAAAATAGGATATCCCATAAAAGGTGATTTAAAATATGGCTCAAACAGAAGTAATAAAAACAAATCAATTAGTCTTCACTCTAGAAGCATTGAGCTCATTCATCCAGTAAAAAAAAAAAAATTATTTGTAAAAGCAAATCCACCTAAAGATGACTTATGGAGTGCTTTACCTTCTTATTTAGATGTTTAGCCTTTTCCTTTATGACTAATTCAATAGACTTATCAAAAATTTTACTCTCCAACCATGAGATAATATCTAAATAAAGAAAAGATCTTCTCTCATAAGGATCTTCCTCAAAAGCTTTTATTTCCTTGTATAATTTTTTAAAATTTTTTCTTAATTCATGTGGATAAATGTTACCCAAACTCCTTATGAATTTAATCATTGATTTTTGAACTGAATGAAGATCATTCATTTTTAATAGAAACTTATAAGTTTCTTTTAAAATTTTATCCAAATGAAAATCAAATCCAGCCTCATAATGTGCAACCAAATTTAAAACTCTAGTAAAACATAATAAATCCTCTCTCATCTTCAATGATTTGTTTTTTATAATCTTATTTAAATAAAAAATTGTTTTTTCATATTCTTCACTTCCAAAATACAAACAGGCAATTTTGTAGTAAAAAACCATTATGTGGTGTTGGTCAATTCTGTCTTTATACAAATCAATTTTACTAATAATTGATTCGACAATTAGAGTTCCTTTTCTGAATTCTCCCTCAAGAAAATAAAGATTTATTTTATTGTTAAAATAATAAAGAAAATATAAAGCATCCAAGTTGTCATTTTTAGGAAAACTATTTTTTTTAATATTCTCAGTTAAATTATTTAATACTTTTCTAAATTTATCAGGATGTTTAATTAACATTAAAGATTCCAATAAGTAGTTGTTTCCTTGAAGATAAAAAACAGGGTGAACTTTAATCATCTCAGGTTTATTATTAAACATATCAACCCATTTCATAGCATATTTATAACTAGACAAAAAATCTTGAATCAATAAACTAAACCATAGATAAGCTTTATTGTGCCACAACTTTTCTCTAAATCCAAAACTCTCATAATCTAAATCAGGCATTCTTTCGAAAAAAAACTTAGTTATTTCTTTAAATTCTTTATCACTTTTTGCATATCCTGCTTTAATTAATTTTTCGTATAATTCTAATGATAAATTAGATAATCTACTTGTTATATTGTTTTGTTGTATTAGCTTATTTGATTCCGAAATTAATATTTCAGATCTATTGCTTAAACTTCTAGTAATATATTGAGATTCAATTAGTTTCTCAAGTTCTACAATCTCAAAAGCGATATATTTATCTTCAGTTTTTACAGCTGTAGTTTTAGCCTTGTCCAAAATTTTTAAACTTTGTTTGTATAATCCTTTATTATATAATATTGATGCAAATTCAAGTTCTTGTCTAATTTTAGATCTTAAATTTTGATTCAATGGGTTAAGCTTTAGGCTAACTAGTAATTGTTTATATAGATGGGCTTTTAAATTTGATAATTGTCTTTTTGAAACAATCTTTTTATTTAGAATACATTTTTCGTCGTAATTTGACATTTTATCTAGTAGATTAAACAACTTTAAAAATTTTGAGTCAAGATTTGACCCTACCCTACCAACAAAAAGCTTAAACTGTCTTTTTTCAGACTTTGATAGTGATTTAATCAAAATAAATAAACTTTCTTTATTATCGTTAATCATTGTAAAAAATATTATTCTAAAAAACTGATCTTTAAGTATTTATTAAATTTATTAATAATTAGAGTATTGTAATATGTAATATTAAAAATTCGTACAATTATTTATAAATTATAAATTTAGTAAGTAAATTTAATAAATGCAGAAAGATACGGTCAAAATTTTTGATACAACTTTAAGAGACGGAGAGCAAGTTCCGGGTTGTAAATTAGATACAAAAAATAAACTAATCATTGCAAAAAAGCTCGATGAACTTGGAGTTGATGTCATTGAAGCTGGATTTCCAATTTCAAGTCCAGGTGACTTTAAATCTGTTGTTGAAATCTCTAAAATTGTAAATAAATCAACTGTTTGCGGATTAACAAGAGCTGTAAAAAAAGATATTGATGTAGCTGTGGATGCCTTAAAATTTGCAAAAAATCCAAGGATTCATACTGGTATTGGTACATCAGAATCTCATATTAAATATAAATTTAATTCAAATAAAGAAAAAATAATAGAAAGGGCTGTAGATGCAGTTTCTTATGCTAAAAAATTTATAAATGATATTGAATTTTACGCTGAGGACGCTGGCAGAACAGATAATGATTTTCTTGCTCTAGTTTGTGAAAAAGTTATTAAAGCTGGGGCAACAGTATTAAATATTCCAGATACAACAGGTTATTGTTTACCTGAAGAATATGGTAAAAAAATTAAATATTTAATGGAAAATGTAAATTCTATTGAAAGTGTTACAATCTCATGTCATTGTCATAATGATCTTGGATTAGCTACAGCTAATTCAATTTCAGGTGTTATTAATGGAGCTAGGCAAATTGAATGTACTATTAATGGAATTGGTGAAAGAGCAGGAAATACCTCATTAGAAGAAGTGGTTATGATTTTAAGACAACATCCATATCTAAATTTAGACACTAATATTAACTCAAAGTATTTGTATCCAATAAGTCAACTCGTATCTGAAAGTATGGGCATGATTGTTCAACCTAACAAAGCGATTGTTGGAGCTAATGCCTTTGCCCACAGTTCAGGCATTCATCAAGATGGTGTTATAAAAAAAAGAGAGACGTATGAGATAATTGACCCTAAAGATGTTGGAGTTGATAAATCATCTATTATTCTAACTGCAAGAAGTGGAAGAGCAGCTATTGCATATAGAGCAAAAAATATCGGCTATGAATTAACAAAATTAGAATTAGATAAAGTTTATGGTGAATTTTTAAAGTTAGCAGATCAAAAAAAAGAAATTACAGATGAAGATTTACCACAAATCATTAATAAAATTAAATAATATTACTTTTTAATACTTAATATTTTTTCTTTAACAATTTTATTCCAAATATTATAGCCTTCATCATTTAAATGGAGTAAATCTCTTCTAAATAAATTATTATTAGGTGTCCCGTTTTTATTTAAAAAAAAGTCTTTTGTTTCAATATAATGCATATTGTAATTTTCGGAGCAGTAATCTTTAATTGATTCATTTAAATCATTTATTTTTTTCCAGTATTTCCACCTACTTGATGTTGGTGTAATCTCAATTTGAATAATAGGTATGTGTGGATATTTTTTTCTAATCTGATTTACAAAAAAATCATATAAATTTATTATTTCTTCAATTGAACCGTCTCTCTCACCACTAACATTATATATATCCTCTAATCCTTTAATATCATTTGCAACAAAGCAAACAATCATACTTAGAGAGTGATTGTTTAATATTCTATCAATAAAAAAAATTAAATCTCTGTAGTGAGCTCCACCATATCCCCTTTTTATTATTTTAAACGGATCCATAACATCCTCTAATTTATCCCATAATCTAATTGAAGAACTACCAATAAACATGATTGAATTATCATCATAAGAGGTTTTCTTATCAATTTCCTCAAATTTTAAAATCTCTTTCTCAAATCTTTGTCTATTTTCCTTAGGATACTTTTTAAAAAAATAGTCAAAATCAAGAGAATTCTGAGGAAAGATAAAAGTTGAGTTAACAATTATAAAAATTATAGAGAAATTAATTGATTTTTTCAAAGTGTTTCAATTTTTTTTTCGATTGGATTTGGAATTCTTGTGATATTGAAATTATCATAATAACCTAAATAAAATATTCCTAAACATTTTTCATCATGATTTAAACTAATATGCTCATTCATATATTTTATATAAGATGGAGTACTCCAAAAAGCGCCAATTTTAAGTGATGTTGCAGTTAACCACATGTTTTGAACTGCCATAGAAACAGATGCAATTTCCTCCCATTCTGGAATTCTCTTCAAAGAATCTCTTTGCATACAAATAATTAAAATTAATGATGATTTTTTACATTTATTGATAATCTTATTGAATTTTAATTTTGAAAAATTTTCATTTGTCTGTTCGTACTTTTTAGACAAAAATTGACCAAGTAAAATTTTTGATTTGTCCTTTATTATTTTAAACCTCCAAGGTTCAGTTTTTTTATGTGTAGGAGCCCAATTAGAAGATTCTAAAATAAGATCTATTTCTTTTTTTTTAATTTTTTTTGTGTTAAAAAATTCTGGTGAAATTGACCTTCTGCACTTTATAATATCGAGTATTTCCATTTATTAATAAGAAAAAAAATGTTTATTAAAAGATTAATTAATTTGTTCAAAACTAATTAAAAAGAACTATAAAAAAATTAAAAAAAACATTTTTTTTTTTGTTAATTCGAAACAAATAATATTGATATGTTAGAACATTGTAAGTGTTTAATTATTGGATCTGGACCAGCTGGATATACAGCTGCTATATACGCCTCGAGAGCAAATATGAAGCCTGTTTTATATCAAGGGAATGAACCAGGAGGGCAACTGACTACAACAAATGATGTCGAAAATTTTCCTGGATACCCTAATGGAATTACAGGTCCAGAAATGATGAATGAGTTGAAGGAACAAGCACAAAGATTTGGTACTGATATTAGAAATGGATGGATAACCAAGGTAGATTTTTCAGATAAAAAACATAAAGTGTGGATTAATGACAATAAAATTTTAACCTGTGATACAGTTATAATTTCTACAGGTGCCTCAGCAAAATATTTGGGTATTGAATCTGAACAAAAATATTTAAAATTAGGAGGGGGGGTATCAGCATGTGCTGTTTGTGATGGTTTTTTTTACAAAAATCAAGAGGTTGTAGTAGTTGGTGGAGGTGACTCTGCCTGTGAGGAAGCTCACTACTTATCAAAACTTTGTAAAAAAGTAACTATGTTAATCAGAAAAAACAATTTTAGAGCTTCAAAAATAATGATTGATAGAGTGAAAAAAACAAAAAATATTGAGATATTATTTAATACTGAAACTTTGGAAGTTTTGGGTGAAGAAAGTCTGGTTACAGGAGTTAAAATCAAAAATAATTCAACAAAAGAAATTAGTAAAATTGAAGCTACTGGTTTTTTTCTGGCTATAGGTCATCAACCTAATACTGATATTTTTAAAAAATATCTTAATCTAGACAAAACTGGATACATTATAAATGAATTGGGTAGTACTAAAACTAATGTCCCAGGGGTATTTGTTTCTGGTGACGCATCTGATAATGTTTATCGTCAGGCAGTAACAGCTGCAGGAACAGGTTGCATGGCAGCGCTAGATGCTGAAAAATACCTGTCTGAACTCGAAAATTAGTCTATAATAAATATTCCGTATTAACAAAATTAGACTCTTTTGAATTCACCAACTCATTAAGGATTTCATTGTTGTATTCATTATCCTTCGCTGCAACAAAAGTTCTAATTGAGAAAGATCTCAATGCATCGTGAACACTTAAAGTACTAACTGCTGAATTTTTTCTTCCGGTAAAGGGGTATATGTCAGGACCCCTTTGACATGAACTGTTTAAGTTAACCCTACAAACTAAATTAGCCATTGTATCAATCAGTGGGCCTATTTTTTTTATATCTCTTCCAAACAGGCTTACTTGTTGTCCATACTCTGAAGATGCCATTAAATCCATTGGTTCACTTATATCATTATATGAAATAATAGGTATTACAGGACCAAATTGCTCCTCGTGATAAACTCTCATAGATTTATCAACAGGATACAAAACAGCAGGGAAACAATAATTTTCTGTAATCTGTCCCCCTTTTTTATTTATTATTCTTGAACCTTTACTCACTGCATCATCTATTAAATCTTTTATGTAACTTGGCTTGTTTGGTTCAGGGAGAGGTGTTAAAAAAACGTCTTTTTCCCATGGTAATCCAAACTTTAAATTATCAACAGCTTTTGAAAAAAGATCAAGAAATTTATCAATTATTGATTCATGAACAAACAAAATTTTTAAGGCAGTACACCTTTGTCCATTAAAGGATAAAGTTCCTGAAATACACTCATTGATTGTTAAATTTAAATCTGCATCAGGTAAAACAATACCAGGATTTTTTGCCTCCAAACCAAGTACAAGCCTTAATCTGTTTTTATTTGGGTGCTCATCCTGAAGAGAAACTGCAGACGAACTATGACCAATCAAAGCTAAAACATCAATTTTTCCTGACCTCATTATTGGGGGTGCAATTTTTCTACCTCTACCAAATAAAATGTTCACAACACCAGGGGGAAAACTCTCTTTGAAGGCTTTTAATAGTGGAACAATTAACAAGACTCCATGTTTTGCAGGTTTAAATACAGCAGTATTTCCCATTAATATTGCTGGAACTAATAAACAAAATGTTTCATTCAAAGGATAATTATATGGTCCTAAGCACAATACAACTCCGAGAGGACCTCTTCTAATGTGAGCATGTATACCAGAATTTTTTTTAAAATTAGCACTATTTCTATCAAGATCTTTATAAGCTTCAATTGTATCGTATATGTATTCGATAGTCCTGTCAAATTCTTTCTCTGAGTCTACTTTATTTTTTCCTATCTCCCACATCAATAACTCAACAATTCTATCTCTAGAAAGCTTCATTTTTTCAACAAAAGCTCTCATACATTTAATTCTATCTTTGACCTTCATTGTAGGCCATTCACCCTGCCCTCTTTTAAACGCACTATCAGCAGACTCTAATGCTTCTAAAGCTACTTCTCCATCCATATCTGGAATTGAACCTAATAATGTTTGTGTTCTGTTTCCATCAATATCAAATGTTTGTATTGATGAATAAACATTTGAGGTTGGTCCATCCCATTTTTTTATTTCTCCATTAAGTAAGTAAGTATCAGAGTTAGTCTTTTCAACTATCCTATCATTTTTCATATGTGAAAACTAATTTTTTGTTTTTAATTGAACAAAATTAATACAAAATCTTGTATTTACTATAAAGAAATTAAAGTACAATTAAATATTTTGTTTTTTTAATTCTCCAACTGCAAAATTGGCTGCTCTCGCTGTCAAAGCCATGTAAGTTAATGAAGGGTTTTGGTTAGCAGCTGATGTCATACAAGCTCCATCTGTAACAAAAACGTTTGATACTTCATGTAATTGATTGTTTCTATTTAACACAGATGTCTTAGGATCATAACCCATTCTAGCTGTCCCCATCTCATGAATTCCTCTTCCAATTGGTGCTTTTCCATCAAAAACTTTGATGTCTTTAAAGCCAGCAGCTTCCAGCATTTCTTGTCCTTGTATTAACCAGTCTTCTTTCATCAATCTTTCATTTTCCTTAAATTCAGCATCAAAAACAATTGTTGGCAAACCATATTGATCAAGCTTATCATAGTTTAAAATGAAATGATTTTCGTGATAAGGCAAAACTTCTCCAAATCCCCCCATTCCAAAAGCCCAACCTCCAGGTTTTAAAATATTTTCTTTTAAATCTTTGCCATATGAGTATTCAGGTACTGAATCTTGCCAACCCCATCCACTTCCTCTATATGCTCCACCTTGATATCCGTACCCTCTTAAAAAGTTTACTTTTTCAGATTTTTTATTAACATTTCTAAATCTAGGAATATAAATTCCGTTTGGTCTTCTACCAATGTAGTATCTATCAACATAACCGTCAATTGAACCCGAAACGCCTGCGCCAAGCTGATGATCCATTATGTTATGCCCCAATTCTCCACTTGAATTTCCCATACCATTTGGAAAAGCTTCAGATTTTGACTGCATTAAAATTGTAGCAGAGGCAACAGCAGAGGCACATAAAAAAATTATTTTAGAATTATAAACTGTTTCTTCTTTTGTTATTGCATCAATTACTCTAACACCAGTAGCCTTATTTTTGTCTTTATCATATAACACCTCAGCTACAATTGAATTTGCTTTTAAAGTGAGGTTTTTTGTAGATTCTGCAGCAGGTAGTGTTGAAGACACAGAACTAAAATAAGCACCATAGGGACAGCCCCTACTACACCTATTTCTATATTGGCAAGATACTCTTCCAGCTCCAGCCTTTCTACCCTCAGTGATATGAGCAACTCTACCAACTGTAAGTAATCTACCGTCCTTAAAATTCTTTTCTAAGGATTTTCTTAAATGATTCTCAACACAGTTAAGTTCCATAGGTTTTAAAAATTCACTATCTGGTAAATGAGGGATTTTTAGACTTTCCCCACTAACACCTATAAACTTTTCTACATGAGAATACCATGGAGCAATATCCTTATATCGAATAGGCCAATCCACACCATATCCATCTTTTGCATTTGCTTCAAAATCTAAATCAGACCATCTGTAACTTTGACGTCCCCATATCAATGATCTACCACCTACTTGTTTACCCCTTATCCAATCAAAAGTTTTTATCTCGTCGTAATCATGTTCAGAGTCAGTATTATAAAAGTGTCTATTAAATTCACTAACTCCCCACCTCTTTTGTTTGTCATAATGTTTGTCCAGAATCTTTTTTGGTGTGGCACCACCATGTTTTAAATCCCAATTATCCAAGTTCATTGTGGGATAATCTTCAATATGTTTTACCATTCTCCCTCTTTCTAAAACTAATGTTTTAAGGCCATTTTCACATAATTCCTTAGCAGCCCAGCCACCACTAATTCCAGAACCTACAACAATCGCATCATATTTTTTCATGATTAACGTTTTTTTAAAGCTAAAAAAAAAAACTCAAAAAAGTGGTTTTGATTTAAATTAAATAATTTTAAAGCTGAGAATATTTTAATGATTTTAAAAATATTGATGTAATATTTGATACAAGGCTCTCATTAGAAATAGTCTTATATTTTTTCATTGATGTCATTTTAACCCATTTAGGATGGTCAACAAATTCTTTCCATGATTTAGATCTTGACTCCATAGAATCATATGCCAACATATAAGTCAAAAGAGGTAATTTTTCTCCTGATATTTTTTCACCATAAAATACAGAATTCAAACCTACCTCATCAAATATATCTATTTCACCATTATTAAACATTTCAATCTTTTTCATATATGCCTCATCATTCGGGGATTCATAATTTCTTATCTCAAATATGGACATATCTTTACCAGGTTTTCTAATCTTTGGAAAATCCTTAAATGCATAGAAATGTGATACTGAATATCTAGAATATGGCATTTTATTATTTTCAATAGAATTTAACTTTGAGGAAGATTCTAGATAAATCTTATCATTTTTTAATTTAAAATATATTTTATTATAATCCTCAAAGCTTTTGTATGGAATTAATACATATATACTTTTTGGAGTATTATTGTCAATTGGAGAAAATACACCAATATTCTTCACTTCATGTCTATTAAGTGCTGGGAGTAAAGAATTTTCAAGATAATCATTTAAAATTTTTTGACTAGTCCCCCATTTTAATTCATATTTTCTTAACTCATAAAATTCTCTCTGGGAATATAAATTTGAAACAATTAAAAGTATTGATAAATAAATTATTTTTTTCATATTTTAAATTTAAATTATTTTTTTCATTGCGGTCATAGAGTCTCTTAACTCATAACCAACAGATTCTATTGGGTGATATCTTAAAATTTCATTTACATCTATTAGCTTATTGTTGTCAACTCCTAAATTATTAATATCGTCAAACCTTTCACCAATTACATTAACATCAATTTTTTTCATAAAATCCTCAAGTAAAGGTTTGCAGGCATGATCAAACAAATAACAACCATACTCAGCTGTATCAGATATAACTCTATTCATTTCAAATAATTTTTTTCTAGCAATTGTATTGGCAATCAGTGGTGTCTCATGGAGTGACTCATAATATGCAGATTCTTCTTTGATTCCAGCTGATACCATAACTTCAAATGCTAGTTCAACTCCAGCTCTTACGAAAGCAACCATTAAAACCCCATGATCAAAATATTCCTGCTCATTAATTTCTTTATCAGTGATTTTTGTCTTTTCAAAATCAGTCTCTGCAGTTAAAGCTCTCCAATTAAGAAGGTTTTTGTCATCATTTGCCCAGTCTTCCATCATAGTTTTAGAAAATCTACCAGACATTATATCGTCCATATGCTTTATAAATAAAGGCGTTAAAATTTTTTTCAGCTCTTCTGATAATCTAAATGCCTCAATTTTAGAAGGATTTGACAATCTATCCATCATATTTGTAATTCCTCCATGTTTCAGTGCCTCAGTAATAGTCTCCCAACCATATTGAACTAGTTTAGCTGCGTAACCAGGATCAATATTTTTTTCGATCATTTTATTAAAGCATAAAATCGAACCTGTTTGTAAAACTCCACACAAAATTGTTTGCTCTCCCATTAAATCAGATTTTACCTCAGCAACAAAAGATGACTCTAAAACGCCGGCTCTATGCCCACCAGTAGCAACAGCATAAGCTTTAGCAATCTCAAGACCATCTTTATTTGGATCATTCTCTGGATGAACAGCAATAAGTGTTGGTACCCCAAAACCCCTTTTAAATTCTTCTCTAACCTCTGATCCTGGACACTTCGGGGCAACCATTATGACAGTTAAATCTTTACGAATTTTCATACCCTCCTCAACAATATTAAATCCATGTGAATATGATAATGTAGCTCCACTTTTTATAAGTGGCATAACAGCATTAATTACTGAAGTATGGTTTTTATCTGGAGTAAGATTGATAACCAAATCAGCATCGGGAATCATTTCTTCGTATGAGCCAACATTAAATTTATTTTTAGAAGCATTCAAAAAAGATTCTCTTTTCTGACTTATTGCACCTGATCTTAAAGCATATGAAATATTAAGACCAGAATCTCTCATATTTAAACCTTGATTTAATCCTTGAGCCCCACATCCAACAATTACAATTTTTTTATCTGAAAGTTTTGAAACTCCACTTTCAAATTCATTTGAATTCATAAATCTACATTGTCCTAGCTGGTCTAATTGGTCTCTTAAAGATAATTGATTGAAGTAATTAATCATAATTTTATTTTTCGTTAAATTTATTTAAAATTTCAGTTATATTCATTTTCTCTTTTGTTACCGATATTCTACCTGACCTTACAAATTGCATTAATCCATATGGTTCAAGCTGGCTTCTTAAATTTTCAGTCTCGTGTCTAAATCCAGTAATTTCAATTACAAAAAATTCTGGGCTAACAGTTACAATTTTGGCTTGACTTTTTTTTATAATATTTTGTATATGTCTCTCTTCGAAAAGAGAGCTTGATTTAACCTTATACAGAGCTGACTCTTGAAAAATAGTTTCCTCATCGGTATGATAGAAAGCTTTTATAACATCAATTTGTTTTTCTATTTGTTGAACAACTTTCTTAATCTTACTCTCAATAACTTCAACAACAATAACAAATCTAAATACATTTTCAATTTCTGATGGGCTAGTAGAAAAGCTTTCAATATTAATATGTCTTTTTAAAAGTATAGCGGAGACTCTATTCAATAAACCAACGTTATTTTCAGAATATAATGAAATTGTATATGTTTTCTTTTTTTCTGTCATTTTAATCTAATATCTGAAACTGATGACCCAGACGGAATCATTGGAAATACATTATCCTCTTTCTCAACACAAACTTCTAAAAAGTAAGGTTTTTTGGAGAAAATCATTTTTTCAACTGCTTGATTTAAATTATCTCTTTCATCTACCCTTTCTGCTTCGATATTATATCCTTTGGATATTGTAACAAAGTCAGGATTAACCATTTCAGTTGACGCATATCTTTTGTCAAAAAACAATTGTTGCCATTGTCTAACCATACCTAAATAATCATTATTTAGAACAACAATTTTAACAGCTACACCTGTTTGAAAAATTGTTCCCAATTCTTGAATTGTCATTTGGTATCCTCCATCACCAATAACAGCAACAACTTCTCTGTTGGGAGCACCCATTTTAGCTCCTATAGCGGCTGGTAATGCAAAACCCATAGTACCAAGTCCTCCAGAGGTTATATTACTTTTACTTTTAACAAATTTTGCATAACGACATGCAACCATTTGATGTTGGCCAACATCAGTTACAATAACAGCATCGCCTTTGGTGTATTTGTTAATTGAGACTATAACCTCACCCATAGTTAAGCCCTTCTTAACAGGTTTAGTATCATTAATAATTACTTCATCAATTTCGATTTTCATCTTTTTATCAAAAGTAACTAACCAATCATCATATTTATTTTCAGAAACTTTAGATGTCAAAATATTTAGTGATTCTTTACAATCACCTAAAATTGGATAATGTGCATATACGTTTTTGTTTATCTCAGCGGGATCTATTTCTAAATGTATAATTTTAGCTTGTTTTGCATACGAATTTAAATCTCCAGTTACACGGTCATCAAATCTCATACCAATTGCAATCAAAACATCACATTCATTTGTTAATACATTAGGGCCGTAATTACCATGCATACCAACCATCCCAACATTTAAAGGATGATCCGTTGGCATAGCAGACAAACCAAGTATTGTCCATGCAGAGGGTATACCAGTCTTTTCAACAAAACTTCTCAGTTCTTTTTCAGCATTACCTAAAATAACACCTTGTCCATAAACAATAAAAGGTTTTTTTGCACTATTGATAATTTTAGCAGCTTCTTCAATTTGACTTAAATCCAATTTTGGTTTAGGAATATAACTTCTAATTCCCTCACACTTTTTATAGTTAAATATCAAATCATTAAATTGAGCATCTTTTGTAATATCAATTAAAACAGGTCCTGGTCTTCCAGTCTTAGCAATAAAAAAAGCTTTAGCAAATATTTCTGGTATTTCCTCAGCTCTAGTAATTTGATAATTCCATTTTGTAACCGGTGTTGAAATACCAATTATATCTGTTTCTTGAAAAGCGTCAGATCCTAAAAGTTTTGATGAAACTTGACCAGTAATGCAAACAATAGGTGTCGAATCAATTTGAGCATCAGCGATTCCAGTAACTAAGTTAGTCGCTCCAGGTCCTGAAGTGGCAATAGCAACGCCAACTTTTCCTGACGTTCTAGCATACCCTTGTGCAGCATGAGTAGCGCCCTGTTCATGTCTGGTTAAAATATGATTAAGCTTATCTTGATATTTGTAAAGTTCATCATAAACTGGCATAATAGCTCCTCCGGGATAACCATAAATTAAATCTACTCCTTCATGCAATAAGCACTTAATAACTGCCTCAGCTCCTGATATTTTATTTGTTTTCATTTATTAATTGTCAGTTACACATCCCATTGATGCTGATGATACATTTTTAATATATTTATATAAAATCCCACTTCTAAATTTAAAATTAGGAGCTTTCCAGCTATTTTTCCTTTTGTTAAATTCATCCTTAGAAATTTTTAAATCTAATCTGTTATTTCGAGCATCAATAGAAATAATATCGCCATTTTTAATTAGAGCTATTCCACCTCCCTCTTGCGCTTCTGGGACAACATGACCAACTACAAAACCGTGAGTTCCTCCAGAAAATCTACCATCTGTTATTAAAGCAACGTCTTTTCCTAATCCAGCTCCCATAATTGCTGCAGTTGGTTTTAACATTTCAGGCATGCCTGGTCCGCCTTTGGGACCCTCGTATCTAATTACAACTACCTCTCCGCTTTGAACAACTCCTTCAGCAATACCTGAATTTGCGTCATATTCACTATCAAATACTCTTGCAGGACCTTCAAAAAAGAGTCCTTCTTTCCCAGTAATTTTTGCAACTGAACCTCCAGAAGCAATATTACCTTTTAAAATTCTGATGTGTCCTGAATCTTTAATAGGATTTTTAAGTGGTCTAATTATATCTTGATTTTTTGATAGTCCATCTACATTTTTTAAATTTTCTTTAATTGTCTTTCCAGTGACAGTTAAACAATCTCCATCAATAATACTGTTTTCTAACATAAATTTTAAAACAGCAGGAACTCCACCTACGTTGTGAAGATCTTCCATAACGTATTTGCCACTTGGTTTTAAGTCAGCCAAAAGAGGTGTACTATCCATTATGTCTTGAAAATCATCAATTGTGAAATTTATCTTTGCTGCATTGGCAATAGCTAAAAAATGCAACACAGCATTAGTTGATCCCCCCAGTACTGCAATTAACCTAATAGCATTGGTCAAAGACTTTTTATTGACAATATCTCTAGGTTTAATATCATTTTTTAACAAATTTTCCAAATAAAACCCAACATCATCACATTCATTTTTTTTTGAGTCACTTATTGCAGGATTTGATGAGTTGTAAGGTAATGCCATTCCTAAAGCCTCAATAGCTGATGCCATTGTATTCGCAGTATACATACCACCACAGGCACCCGCACCAGGACAAGCTTTTTCAACAATACTATTAAAATCTTCGTCACTAATTAATCCTGCAACTTTCTCCCCCCATGACTCAAGGGTTGAAACTATGTCTAACTTTTTATTTTTGTGACAACCAGGAGCAATTGTTCCTCCATAAACAAGAATTGATGGTCTATTTAATCTTAACATTGCCATAAGTGCACCTGGCATATTTTTATCACAACCAACTACTGTTATTAAAGCATCATAGGCCATTGCTTGAACAACAGTTTCGATAGAATCAGCAATTATGTCTCTAGATGGTAATGAATATCTCATACCAGGTGTACCCATAGAGATTCCATCACTTACCCCAATTGTATTAAAAATTAATGGAACAGAATTATTAGATTTAAAACCCTTCTTAATTTTAGTTGAAAGTTCGTTTAAATGCATATTACACGGATTTCCCTCATAACCGGTACTTGCTATTCCAACTAAAGACTTATCAAAGTCACTTTTAGTCATTCCTATTGCATGAAGCATCGCTTTTGCTGCAGGATGAGATGGATCCTTTGTTATTACTTTACTATATTTTTTTAAGTCCATAAAAACAATATATTTTTCAAATTTAAGTTAAATTAAATTTTAAACTAATTATTTTTTAATTTACAATTAAGTTCAAAGACTATGTACAGAAGCTAATTATCTGATTTTTATATACTTGTAATGTTAAGATTTATAATATTCAAAAATTAAAAAAATCTAATTTAAATTTTATTTAATTATACATCAATTATAAAAAAAAAGAAATCTTAACTTAACAGAAAAAAATTGAAAATTGATAAATAATATAATTAAAAAACAAAAATCTTTTTTTGAGTCTCAAGTAACTAAATCAAATGAGTTTAGAAAAAAGAGTTTAAAAAAACTTCTAACAAATATTGAAAAATATGAAAACGAAATATTTGATTGTTTGAAAAAGGATTTAAATAAACACAAATTTGAATCTTTCGTATCGGAGGTTTATTTAGTAAAAAAAGAAATAAAATATTTTATTAAGAATATTTCAAGATGGAGTAAAACAAAAAAAATAAAGTCATCAATATTAAACTTCTATTCAAAAGATTACGTAATACCGGAACCTTATGGTTTAACCCTTCATATCAGTCCATGGAATTATCCTTTTCAACTATCTCTTAATTCATTAATTGGTGCTGTTGGTGCAGGAAATACCGTTATTTTAAAACCTTCAGAAAATTCTCCTCATACCTCTAAACTTATAAAAAAAATTATTAATCAGAGTTTCAACCAAGAACATGTTGAAGTCATTTTAGGAAATGAAAAAATCGCTTCAGAATTACTTGAACATAAATGGGACTATATTTTTTTTACAGGGAGTACAGAAGTTGGAAAAATTGTTGCTTCGAAAGCTGCAAATAGATTAACACCTTACACACTTGAACTTGGTGGAAAAAATCCCTGTATTGTTGACAAAACCGTACCATTAGACATGACTGCAAAAAGGATTGTTTGGGGAAAATTTTTAAATTGTGGTCAAACATGTATTGCACCAGATTTTATCCTAGTAAATAAATTAATTGAGAAAAAATTTATTGAAAAAATTAAATATGAAATTGAAATTTCATTTGGAAAAAATCCGGAAAATTCAAGTTCCTATGGAAGGATAATTAATGAAGAACATCTTAAGAGATTAGAGTCGTATTTAAAAAAACAAAAAAATATCATCGGAGGAAAAATTAATTATAAAAATAAATATCTTGAACCTACAATTGTAATTAATCCAACTCTAGAAAGTAAAATCATGGAAACTGAAATTTTTGGACCTATACTACCAGTTGTAACATACAATAATATTTCGGATTTACACAATATTTTGTCCAAAAATCATAATCCATTAGCATTTTATATTTTCTCAAAAAACAAAAAATTCATTGATGAAATTTTGAAAAAATATTCTTTTGGTGGAGCTTCAATCAATGATACAATAATTCAGTTTTTAAATGATAAACTTCCATTTGGAGGAATTGGAGAAAGTGGAATAGGTGCATATCACGGCAAACATAGTTTTAATACTTTTAGTCATTTTAAATCAATTGTTAAAAAACCATTTTTTAAAGATATTTGGTTAAGATTTCCTCCCTACCCAGATAATTTTAATTTTATAAAATCAATTCTAAACAAAATTTAATGAGAGAAAAAAAAGTCAGTGAAGCAATAAATTTTAGAAGGGCAGTTAGAATTTATGATTCTAATAAGAAAATTGATAAAAGGATTGTTAAGAAATGTATTGAACAAGCTATATTAGCCCCTAGTAGTGATAATTTACAGTTATGGGAGTTCTATCACATTACATCACAAAAAAAACTTAAACAAATTTCATATGCATGTTTTAATCAACCAGCTGCTAAAACATCACAGCAAATTGTAATTCCTGTAGTCAGAAGAAAACTATGGAGATCGAGAGCCAAAATGAACTCTGATTTTATAAAAAAAAATAATCCAAAAGACCTTACCACCAAAAAAATTACTGGAGCAATAAACTATTACGAAAAAACTATACCAAATGTTTATTCCGATTTTTTTGGAATAATAGGTTTTTTAAAATTAATAAAATCAAAAATTTTAGGATTTTACAAACCTGTTAATAAACAAGTTACACTTATTGACAAAAGAATTGCTGGACATAAAAGCACAGCGCTTGCAGCACAAAATTTCATGATAAGTATGTCTGCTTATGGTTACGATACATGCCCGATGGAAGGATTTGATTCAGACTTATTAAAAAAGTACTTAGACCTACCAAAAAATAGTGAAATTTGCATGGTAATTGGATGTGGTATAAGAAGTGAAAATGGAATTTATGGTCATAGATATAGAGTTCCATTAAAACATGTGTATTTTGAAAAATAACATTTAATTTATTTTTTTTGGTTAGTTTTAAACTTATCTAAACCCTCTTTTAACCAATCATAGTATGTTTCACCATCAGTATATTGAATTGGAGAATTAATAATATTACCGTCAGGATATAACAAAATGTAAAATGGTTGAGATGCTGATGAAAAATTTATTGCCTGAAAAGTTGACCATTTATCACCAATTGTTTTAATTTTTTTGGTTTTTCCGTTTTCAAATTCATATACAAATTGTTCCTCATCTAAAAGGCTTTTTCTGTCATCAACATAAAGTGAAATCAAAATAAATTCATTTGATATTAAATCATATATTTTTTTAATAGACCAAACATTTTCTTCAATTTTTCTACAGTTAACGCAGGCCCAACCTGTGAAATCCAATAAAATTGGTTTATTTCTATTTTTAGAAATTTTTCTTCCTTCATCAAATTTTTTATAACAATTTAAATTTAAAGGACAATCATTTTCATCTGAATTAATACTATAAAATTTAGGAGGTAATAATCCACTTAGAATTTTCATTTCATTAAAATTGTAGTTTAAGCCAGACAAAATCCAAAGTGAAACAATAAAAAAAATTGATCCTGAAACTTTTTGACTAAGATTAATAGATTTTTTTTTCTCACCAGGAAACTTATAGACCCCAAAAAAATATAAGGATATTAAGATTGCAAGCAAAAACCATATAAAAATAAATATTTCTCTAGGTAAAATATTCCAGTGACTTACTAAATCAGCATTTGATAAAAATTTAAATGCTAAAGCTAATTCAAAAAAACCGAGAATAACTTTTATGTTTTTCATCCATATTCCAGCAGATGGAATTTTAGATAAAATACTAGGAAAAAGGGATAAAATTGAGAATGGCAGAGCTAAGGCAAATCCGAAACCTGACATTGCTAAAGTAAGCTCAATTGGACTACTTTCATTTGTTATAGAACCAACCAAAAGTGAGCCAAGTATTGGTCCTGTGCACGAGAAAGAAACAATTGCAAGCGTTAAAGACATAAAAAATATTCCTATAAAATTATTTGATGAAAAAGAATCTGTTTTATTAGACCAAGACGATGGTAGTGATAAATCATAAAATCCAAAGAAAGAAAAAGCAAAAAATATAAAAATTAAAAAGAATAAAATATTAACCACAACATTCGTAGAAAGGTTATTTAAAATTTGGGGATTTATAAAATCAAATAAATGAAAAGGTAAACTTAACAACACATAAATCAAAACGATAAAAAAACCATATAAAAATGCATTACTAATCCCGTTACCATGCGAATTTTTTATAAAAAATGACACAGTTAAAGGAATCATTGGAAAAATACATGGAGTTAAAAGTGCAATTAAGCCGCCCAAGAAACCCAAAATAAAGAGATTAAAATATTCATAAAAACCTGATATGTTAGACTGTTTTTTGAGTAAAGATTTGTCCTTTATTTTCAAATCAATTTTATCACTTAAAAATACATCTCTCTCAGACAAAGTTATCTTTTCATACATTTCCTTTGCATTTTCATTTATTTGGAAATAAAATTCCTTAGTTCTGAAAAGACAAATTTTATCGTTACAAGTCTGAAATTCTATGTAACCGTTAATGTAGTCTATGTCATTAGAATTAATTTCAATATTTTGTTCGAAAACAATATTTTTTTCGAAAAACTGTAAGTCAATTTCGAAAAATTTATCATATTCCTCATTGGGTCTACTTTTTGAAATAACATCTCTAAAAATTATTTTTGTAGAATCAGTGGTGAAATTAAAGGATGTCGGAACAGGTCCGTCTTTTATTTTTTTTGTTGAATACAAGTACCATCCGTTTTCAATTTTTGCATCAAATGTAAGTTTGTATTCATTTTCAGAGATTTTTTCAATAGAATTTGACCAACTAACAGGCTCTTGACTATGAAGGGTAAGTGTAAATACCATAAAAAATAAAAGAAATAATCTCATACAGTACATTTTATGATTAATTTATTTTTACTATTAGACTTAAATTTGAATCTTTTATCTCCTCTCAAACCTACGATCCAAACTATTTTATTATTTGAACATAATAACCATTGAGCCTCTTTTTGAAATAGATTCAGTTTCGAATCCTTGTAATATTTACTTACTTTTTTTTTACCATCAATTCCATCGGGGTAAAAATAATCTCCACTTTTCCACTTTCTTATTTCCAAAGGAAATTTTAATTTATCATTATCTAAAACTATATAATTTCTATCACAACTATCATTTTTGACTATTTTAAGATTTAAAGGGGATAAATCTTTTGTTAATCCATCCCAATAAAATTGATTTTTTTGAGACCTTTCTTTTTTTTGTAAAATCAATTGATTTCTATCTTTAAGTAATGTATATGTATCTGAAAGTAATTTTTTCCCTGAATTGGACTTAATTATGTTAATTAAATCTTTCGTGTTCTTAAATCCATAATCTTTAAATAGTTCAAATAAATAAAAATTTAAGGGATTTAACTTTGATAATTCATTAGTAGAGATTATAGTAAATTTTTCATTTTTTTTAAAATTCTTTTTTTTCCAATTAATTAAGTTATTTTTTAAAACGTCTTTTGCAAAATTTAAGTTTTTAACTGTGGTTCTAAAATTTGTTAATAAATTATTATCATATTTCATCCATTTTTTTAAAATGTTATTTCTAATAAAATTCCTTAAATATTTGTCGTTTAAATTAGATGAATCCTCTCTCCAATCTACTTTATTATCGATAGCATATTTTTCAATTTGACTTCTTGTAAAAGAAATCAATGGTCTAAAAATTTTTTTACTCTTATGATTCATGCCAGCTATACCATCAAAACCAGTACCTCTTGATATATTTATTAAAATTGTCTCGAATTGATCATTTAAATTGTGAGCTGTAACTAAATATTCTATTTTATTTATTTCCATTAATTCATAAAACCATTGGTATCTCAATTCTCTTGCAGCAATCTGGATAGAAATTTTTTTAGATTTAACATAAGCTAAAGTTTCAAATTTTTTAATTGAAAGTTTAATTTCTTTTTGATTAGCAAATTTTTTAATAAGAAGTTCTTCTTTTATGTTGTCATCACCTCTAAGATTAAAATTACAGTGTGCAATTACAAAATTATATTTGAGTTTATAAAAAATATTTGCGAGTACCATACTATCTATTCCACCACTGACTGCTAACAAAAACTTATTTGTTTTTAACTCAGCGAATTCATTTAAAACAATCCTCTTAAATTCCTTTATCATAGTGCAAATTTAATACATTGGTTTTTTTGAAAAATCTAAAAAAAGATTTTTTTACTTGTATATGTAAATAAAATGTACCAATTTTGTGTCGAAATGGAAAAAAGATTTACTACATTCTTTAACTTTTTACAAACTCTTATCTTTGAGTTTACTATCTTCTTTCGTCCCTTTAGGGGTTAATGTATCACTTGTGGTTTACCCACATATCCAATTTTTTTTTAATATAAATTAACTAATAATGAAAATTATTATTGCAAGTTTAAAGCATACACATTTTGCGAATGAAATAAGTAAATGCATAGATGATTCTGCCAAAGTTAGGGGAACAGGTATAGCAAGAAGAAGCCCTATATACATTTTGAACAAAATTAAAAGCGGAAATGCTGTTATTGCTACAAATTATAATAAATTTGCTGGGTTTTGTTATATTGAGGTTTGGGGTGAAGGTAAATATGTTGCACACTCGGGGCTTATTGTTGCTCCTGAGTTCAGAGGTTTGGGTTTAGCAAAAAAAATAAAGAAAAAAGTGTTTAATTTATCAAAAAAAATATACCCAAAGGCTAAAATTTTTGGAATTACAACTGGTATGGCAGTTATGAAAATTAATTATGAACTAGGTTATAAACCAGTTAATTTTTCTAAATTAACTGATGATCCTTCTTTCTGGAAAGGTTGTCAAACATGTAAAAATTATGACATTTTAACAAGGACAGACAGAAAAATGTGTTTGTGCACTGGAATGTTATATGAACCTAAAATAAATTAGTATGAAAAAAAAAGTTGTACTTGCCTATAGTGGAGGTTTAGATACTTCTTATTGTCTGAAAAAATTATCACTCGATGGATTTATAGTTCATGCTGTTAGTGTTAATACTGGAGGATTTAATGATCAAGAAATCAAAAATCAAAAAGATAATGCACTTAAAATTGGAGCAATAAAATATGCTAGTTTAAATGCACTTGGTAATTATTATAATTCAGTAATTAGATTTTTAGTATTTGGAAATATTCTTAAAAATGACACATATCCTTTATCAGTTAGTGCTGAAAGAGTTATTCAGGCGATTGAATTAATTAATTATGCAAATAAAAATAACATAAAATACATTGCACATGGAAGTACTGGTGCTGGAAATGATCAAATTAGATTTGATTTAATATTTCAGACTCTAGCTCCTGATATAAAAATTATAACTCCAATTAGAGATAATTCTTTAACAAGGGAAGAAGAAATCAGTTATCTTAAGCAAAATGGAATAGATATATCTTGGAAAAAAGGAAAATATTCAATTAATAAGGGGCTGTGGGGAACAACCATAGGCGGTAATGAAACATTACACTCAAATAAAACTTTACCTGAAATTGCATTTCCTAACCAATTAAAAGAAAAAAAGTCAAAAAATATTAGCTTAAGTTTTAATAAAGGTGAGTTAGTTAAAGTTAATGATATAACTGATAATCCTGTTAATTTAATAAATTATTTACAATCAATTTCTGAAAAATTTGCAATTGGAAGAGATACTCACGTGGGGGACACAATTATTGGAATAAAAGGCAGAGTTGCGTTTGAGGCAGCATCTCCAATCATAATTATTAAATCGCATCATTTGCTTGAAAAGCATACTCTTTCAAAATGGCAACAATTTCAAAAAAAACAAGTGGCTGATTTCTATGGTATGTTATTACATGAGGGAAATTATCTCGATCCAGTTATGAGAGATATAGAATCTTTTTTAATTAGTAGTCAAAAAAATGTTACTGGAAAAGTTTATATAAAATTAAGTCCGTACAGATTTGATCTTGAGGGAATTTCATCCAATAATGATTTGATGAATAACTCATTAGGGGTTTATGGTGAAATTAACAAAGGTTGGAGTTCAAATGATGTGAAGGGATTTATTAAAATAATAAGTAATGCTGGTAAAATTTTTAATTTAAAAAACTCAAATAAAAAATGAAAAGTGTTGGAGTAATTGGTGGTTCTGGATACACTGGAGGTGAATTAATTAGAATAATTCTTGGACACCCTAAGTTAAGGCTAAAATATGTGTATAGCTCGACTAAATCTGGGAAAAAAATAGAAGACGCACATTATGACTTAATTGGAGAATTAAATTTAAAATTTACTGATTCAATTAATGACGACGTTGATTTGTTATTCTTGTGTCTTGGTCATGGAAACTCAAAAAAATTTTTGGAAAAAAATGCTTTGAACCCTGAAACAAAAGTAATTGACTTAAGTCATGATTTTAGATTAAATAAATTTTCGAAATTTAAGAATAGAATTTTTACTTATGGTTTGCCAGAATTTCAAAGAAAAAAATTGAAGAGTTCAAATAATATTGCCAATCCTGGTTGTTTTGCAACATCCATTCAACTTGCAATTTTACCATTAGCATATTCAAAATTAATTAATGATGAAATTCATGTGAACTCAATAACTGGTAGTACAGGGGCCGGAATTGGATTAAGCAGTACATCACATTTTAGTCAAAGAAACAACAACTTGTCTTGGTATAGAGTATTTACTCACCAACATTTAAATGAAATTAATCAAACACTTAATTTTTTAAATGAAAATGAAGTAAAAATCAACTTTATCCCCATTAGAGGTAACTTTACAAGAGGTATTTTTTCAACGGTTTACACAAATTTTAATTATAGTATTGACGAAGCATTTGATTTGTATAGTAACTACTATAAAGCAGATCCGTTTGTTAAAATTTCTAAAAATGAAATTTTCTTGAAACAAGTTGTCAATACAAATAATTGTCATATTCACCTACACAAACACGAAGATAAACTATTGATTACCTCAATAATTGACAATTTAATTAAGGGAGCCTCTGGACAAGCAATTCAGAATGCAAATTTATTAATGGGCTGGAATGAAAGTTTGGGTTTGAAATTTAAAGGATCAATTTTTTAAAATTAATTATTATGAAAATAGCAATAATTGGAACAGGAAATCTTGGGTTAAGCATAGCTCAAGGTTTAATAATTAACAATACTATAACATCTTTATATCTTACTAAGAGAAATATTGAGTCAATTGAAGAGTGGAGCGAAAATAAATATGTAACTGTAACTGGTAACAATATTGAAGCAGTTGAAAAATCTGACATATTAATTTTTTCAGTGCAACCAAATCAATTTGAAGAAATTTTAAATGAAATAAGTATTCATTTAACAGATAGGCACATAATAATTTCAACTATAACCGGTTTTCACATAAATAGAATTGAGAATGTTATTGGAAATAAAATTCCAATAATCAGATCTATGCCAAATACAGCAATTTCAGTTGGAAAATCAATGACGTGTTTATGTAGTAATGAAATTGGTAAAAAAAGAATTGATATTGCCTCTGCAATTTTTAACGGGCTTGGAAACTCGATAATTATCAAAGAAAAAGACATGCAAGCTGCAACTGTATTATGTGCAAGCGGTATTGCATTTTGGATGAGAATAATCAGGGCAATGACCCAAGGAGGTATCCAACTTGGTTTTGAAGCTAGTGAAGCCATGAAAATGTCAACATTTACAGCACTGGGTGCTTCGAGTTTACTTTTAAAAAATAATTCTCATCCTGAGAAAGAAATAGATAAAGTTACAACCCCTAATGGGTGCACTATAAAAGGTTTGAATGAAATGGAACATAAAGGCTTGAGTTCATCCATAATTCAGGGTTTGGTTGCCTCATTTGAAAAAATAAATGAAATGTCAAAAAAATAGAATATGAATTTATTTGATGTCTATCCCTTATATGAAGTAACTCCTAATAAAGCTAAAGACGTATTTGTTTTTGATGAAAATCAAAATAAATATTTAGACCTCTATGGAGGACATGCTGTGATTTCTATTGGCCATGGAAATAAGCATTATGTCAAATCTATAGTTGATCAAATAAATAAAATTGGATTTTACTCCAATGCCATAAAAAACCCATTACAGAATAAATTAGCTATAAAATTAGCTAATGCATCGAATTGTAATAATTATAGCTTATTCATGTGTAGTTCTGGAGCTGAAGCAAACGAGAATGCTATTAAATTAGCTTCATTTTACAATAATAAATCTAGAATAATTTCTTTCAAAAATGCTTTTCACGGCAGAACAAGTGCAGCTGTTGCAGTAACAGATAATCCAAATATTGTCGCTCCAATAAATTCTCAACAAAAAGTAACTTTTTTACCTTTTAATGAAATCGATAAAGTTGAAATTGAATTGAAAAAAAATGATGTGTCATCAGTTATATTTGAATCAATTCAAGGTGTTGGTGGGTTAGACCAGCCCAATGAGGAATTTATAAATAACTTATCCAAATTATGTACAGAGTACAACGTTTGTCTTATTGCTGACGAGGTTCAATCAGGTTTTGGTAGATCAGGTGACTTTTTTGGTTTTCAAAAATTTAAAATTGAACCTGACATTATTACTCTAGCTAAGGGTATGGGAAACGGTTTTCCTGTTGGTGGTGTTTTAATTAATAGAAAAATTAAAGCAAAGTATGGAATGTTAGGAACTACATATGGAGGTAACCATTTAGCTTGTGCAGCTACTTTGTCAGTTTTACACCAAATTAAAGAAAATAAATTAATGGAAAATGCAAAAATAGTGGGTGATTATTTTATTAATGAAGCCAAAAAAATTGACAAAATAAAAAATGTAAAAGGTAGAGGTCTGATGTTAGGGCTAGAATTTGACTTTGAAGTTGCAGAATTGAGAAAAAAACTAATATATGAACACAAAATTTTCACTGGAGGAAGTAGCAATAAAAAATTGATAAGAATATTACCGCCTTTAACTATAAAAAAAGAACATATTGACATTTTTTTTAAAGCTCTTAAAATAGAATTAAAAAAAAATAAATGAAAAATTTTATAACAATTAACGATTTACCAAATTTTGAAAAATGTGTTGAGAATGCATTTACATACAAAATTGATCCATTTATTCACAATGGAATTGGAAAAAATAAAACTATAGGTCTTCTTTTCTTTAACCCAAGTTTAAGAACTAGACTTAGCACTCAATTAGCTGCCCAAAATCTAGGTTTAAATATCATGGTTATGAATTTATCAACTGAAACATGGGCACTTGAATTTGATAACGGGACTAAAATGAGTGGTATAAGATCAGAGCATGTAAAAGAGGCAGCTGCAGTTATATCTCAATATTGCGATATTATTGGGATAAGAGCATTTGCAAGTTTAACAGATAAAAAGAAAGATGAAGCTGAAATTGTTTTAAATAGTTTTTCAAAATATGCAAAAAAACCAATCCTTAATATGGAAAGTTCTACAAGTCATCCATTACAAGCAGTTGCAGATGCAATTACAATTAAAGAAAATATGCCAAAACATAAACCTAAAGTTGTTTTAACTTGGGCTCCTCATCCTAAAGCCCTTCCGCATGCAGTTGGTAACTCTTTCACAAGAATGATAAATCATATTGATGCCGATTATTACATTGCTCAACCTAAAGGATATGAATTAGATTCAAGGATCACAAAAAATGCGAAAATAACTTATAATCAAAGTGAAGCACTTAAAAATGCTGACTTTGTTTATGCAAAAAATTGGGCTTCATATTCAAATTATGGACAAATACTTAGAACAGACAACGAATGGATGTTAACAAAAGAAAAAATGCAAATAACTAATAATGCAAAATTTATGCATTGCTTACCGGTTAGAAGAAATATTATTGTATCTGATGAAGTATTAGATGATAAGAATTCATTAGTTATACAACAGGCAAATAATAGAACATTTGCTGCGCAATCAGTTATAAAACTTTTGATAGATGGAATCTCTTAGTATAGTTAAAATCGGAGGGTCAATTCTAGAAAATGATATTGAATTAGAGAAGTTTCTTAAAAACTTCGCATTGATGGATGGTAAAAAAATTTTAATTCATGGTGGAGGTAAAGAAGGTGATAAATGGTTGAAAAAAATGGATATTAAACCTAATTTCGTTAATGGAAGAAGAATTACTGATAAAAAAACAATTGAAGTAGTCACCAGTATATATGGTGGTCTCATTAATAAAAAATTAACTGGCAAATTGCAAAAATACAATGATAGTTTTATTGGATTAAGTGGAATTGACGGAAACATTACAGAGTCTGAAAAAAGAAAAAATAAAAAAATTGATTTTGGTTTTGTTGGTGATATTAAAAAAATAAATTTAGATCTGATATATATTTTATTAGATAACAATTACACCCCTATAATTTCTCCATTGACACACAATAAAAGAGGTCAAGTTTTAAATATAAACGCTGATACTATATCAACTCAAATTGCATGCTCTTTAGCAGGAAAATATGAAGTTTCCTTATTTTTTTGTTTTGAATTAATGGGTGTTTTAAAAGAACTTGATGATTCTGAATCAGTTATTGAATTAATTGATTTTAAGTTATATAAAAAACTTATAAAAAAAAATATTTTATCAAAAGGTATGATACCTAAATTGGAAAATGCATTTACAGCTTTAAAAAGTGGCGTAGAAAATATTTTTATTGGACTTCCTCAAATAATCAATAAAAAAAATAAAGTTAAATACACTAAAATTATATCTTAAAATGGAAAACATTCTAGTAAATGAGGCTGTTAAACTACTAAAAGATTTAATTTCAATCAAATCTTTTTCAGGCTCTGAAAACAAAACTGCTGATACAATCCAAAACTGGTTTAATAATAGAAAAATTAAGTGTTATAGAAAAAACAATAATGTATTTGCATTAAATAAAAATTTTGATGAGAACAAACCTACCCTTTTATTAAATTCTCATCACGACACAGTGCTTCCAAATAAAGCTTATACTAAAGATCCATTTTTAGCTCATGTAGATAAAGGAAGATTATATGGTCTAGGAAGTAATGATGCAGGAGGAGCGTTAGTTTCTCTAATTTCAACATTTACATATTTTTATGATATTGACAATTTAAAATATAATATTGTCATTGCTGCCACTGCAGAGGAGGAAAGTTCTGGACCATTGGGATTAAATAGTCTACTAGTTGATCTACCTAAGCTTGATATTGCCATTGTTGGTGAACCAACTGAAATGAAATTAGCAATTGCTGAAAAAGGATTGCTTGTATTAGATGTAATCATTGAAGGGACTCCAAGCCACGCTGCTCATGAAAACAATGATAGTGTAATTGAAAAATTACCAGATGCTATAAATTGGTTTAAAAATTTTAAGTTTGAAAAAAATTCAAAAATTTTAGGACCTGTTAAAGTAACTGTGACTCAAGTTAACGGTGGTACTCAGCATAATGTGGTTCCATCAGATGTAAATTTAGTAGTTGATATTAGAGTCAACGACTGTTATTCAAATCTTGAAATCCTTCAAATTATAAAAAAATCGTCACCTTACAGAATTGAATCTAGATCATTAGATTTAAATTCATCGTCAATTGATGAAAATCATGGGATTGTTTTGGCAGCTTCAAAAATAGGAATGGAGAAATACGGATCTCCAACTCTATCAGACCAAGCAAAACTTAATTTTCCATCAATAAAATTAGGACCTGGTGACTCAAAAAGATCTCACACAGCAAATGAATTTATTTATTTAAGTGAAATTGAAAGTGGAATTGATCTCTACATAAAACTTTTAAAAGAAATACTTTAAACTATTATGAAACTTTGGAATAATCAAAAATTTAATAAAAAAGTCGACAAATTCACTGTTGGAAACGATAGATTTTATGACCTAAATATTGCAAAATACGATTGTCTTGCCTCAATTGCTCATGCATCTATGTTGAAAAAAATTGGAATTTTAAATACAAGTGAACTAAAAAAAATAATTAATGTGTTAAATGAGATAATAAAAGATATTGATAAGAAAAAATTTGATATTGGTGAAGAATTTGAAGATGTTCATTCTAAAATTGAATTTATTCTTACAGAAAAACTAGGTGACAGCGGAAAAAAGATTCACACATCTAGATCCAGAAATGACCAGGTATTAGCTGCCATTCAACTTTTTATTTTAGATTCTTTAAATTATATAAAAATTGATTTAAAAAAATTATTTAATATTTTAATTAAACTAGCTAAGAATCACAAAAATAAATTAATGCCTGGATATTCTCATCTTCAAATTGCTATGCCATCTTCATTTGGGTTATGGTTTTCTTCATATGCGGAATCATTAATTGATGATTTGATTTTTTTAAACTCCGCAATTGAAGTCGTAAATCAAAATCCTCTTGGAAGTGCTGCTGGATTTGGTTCTACTTTTCCAATTGATAGAATTCATACAACAAAAAAACTAGGATTCAAATTCTTAAAAGTTAATTCAATGGCTTGCCAAATTAGCAGAGGGAAAATTGAAAAATCAACTTCTATGGCACTAAGTTTAATTGCTTCAACTATTTCAAAATTTTCGATGGATATATGCCTTTATATGGGTCAAGATTTTGATTTTATTTCTTTTCCTAATGATCTGTTAACTGGTTCTAGTATAATGCCTCATAAACAAAATCCAGATATATTTGAATTAACAAGAGCAAAATCAAACTTAATTCAAAATATTCCAAACCAAATTTCAATGCTTACAACAAATCTACCAAGTGGTTATCATAGAGATTTTCAATTAACAAAAGGTCCAATTATTGATGGTATTAATGATTTGAAAGATTGCATAGAAATGTTAATATACTCTATTCCTCAAATTAAAATTAATACCAAAATACTTGATCAAAAAAAATATGATTATATAGATAGTGTTGAAAAAATTAATCATGAGGTATTGAAAGGTAAAACATTTAGAGAAAGTTATCTTTCTGTTAGTGAGGAAATTAAAAATAATAAATATAAAAAACCAAAAAAAATAAAATATACTCACATAGGAAGTATTGGTAATTTGTCACTAGAAATGATTGAAAAAAAATTTAATTATTACTATAATTTATTGAAGTGACTAAATATGAATAGGCCTATTTTCAGTTGCTGCCAAAGCAGCTTCTTTTATAGCTTCAGCGTAAGTTGGATGTGAGTGACTCATTCTTGAAATATCCTCAGCAGAGGCTCTGAACTCCATTGCAGTAACGGCTTCTGCAATTAAGTCAGCTACTCTTGCCCCAATCATATGAACACCCAAAACTTCATCTGTATTTTTGTCAGCTAAAATTTTAACAAATCCATCAACATCCATGCTAGCCCTAGCTCTTCCGAGAGCTCTCATGGGGAATTGACCAATTTTAATTTCAATTCCTTCATTTTCAAGTTCAGTTTGTGTTTTTCCAACAGAGGCAACCTCGGGCCAAGTGTATATAACATTAGGTATTAAATTATAGTTAAGATGAGGTTTTTGATTTGCAATTTTTTCAGCAACAAAAATTCCCTCCTCTTCAGCTTTATGAGCTAACATTGAACCCCTAATAACATCTCCAATTGCGTAAATATTTGATTTGCTTGTTTGTAAATTTTCATTTACAATAATTTGACCTGCATCTGATGTTTTAATTTCCAACTCATTTAAATTTAAACCCTCAGTATATGGTTTTCTTCCAACGGAGACTAAACAATAATCAGATTCAAATTTTATATCTGAACCATCATCATCTTTTGCAGTAATCTTGATAGTATTATTTATTCTTTCAACTTTTTCAACTTTGTGAGATAGATAAAATTTAATATTTTGTTTTTTTAAAACTTTCATTAATTCCCTTCCAAGTGATTTATCCATATTAGGAATAATTCTATCGAAATATTCAATTACTGAAACCTCAGTTCCAAGTCTACCATATACCTGACCAAGCTCTAATCCTATCACACCTCCACCTATTATGGTCATTTTCTTTGGTATCTCTTTTAATGAAAGAGCTTCAGTTGATGTAATAATTCTCTCTTTATCAATTTTAATAAATGGTAAATTTGCAGGTTTAGAACCTGTTGCAATAACAATATTTTTTGATTCAATTATCTCCTCAGATTTTTTGTCTTTAATTTTCACTTTATTTTGATCAATAAAACTACCTACGCCATTGAATACATGAATATTATTTTTATTCATCAAAAAATTAATACCTTTAACTGTTTGGTCAACCACTGAATTCTTTCTGGTTATCATTTTTTTTAAATTAACTTTTATATCTCCTGATAATTCAATTCCATGAGCATCAAAATTTTTTATTGCTTCCTCATAGTGATGTGAAGAGTCAAGTAAGGATTTAGATGGAATACAACCAACATTAAGGCATGTTCCTCCTAAAGAATTATATTTTTCAATTACAGCTGTTTTCATACCTAGTTGCGATGCTCTTATTGCACAAACATACCCTCCAGGACCTGATCCAATAACTACTAAATCATATTTTTTCATAAATTACTTTTTTCAAAAGTACAAATGTTTGGGATTTTAATCACTTTCAAAATTATAAAAGTTGAAAAATAATAAAGTTTAATTTATAATTAATTATAACTAAATTGTTATATGAAAAAAACTAAAAAAATTAGTTTATTTTATTCATTGTTTCCTATTGTAACATTAGTTGTTTTATTATCAATTAATGTTTTTATATATGGGGATGCGTCGTTAGATGGTTCAAATCAATTTATATTATTAATTGGAGGCTTTATTGCCTCAATCATTGGTTTTAAAAATAAAATTTCATTTAAAGAAATAATTAACAAAATTGGACAAAATTTAAAGACAACTACATCCCCAATTTTGATTTTATTATTTGTGGGAGCCTTGGGGGGGACCTGGCTAGCTAGTGGAATAATTCCTGCTATGATATTTTATGGATTAAAAATTATAAATCCAACAATATTTTTACCAACAGCAGTTATTCTGGCTGCTTTAACATCTCTAGTTACAGGAAGTAGTTGGTCGACATCTGCAACAATTGGTATTGCACTTATTGGAATAGGACAAGCTATTGGTATTAACCCTGAGATAACCGCTGGTGCTGTAATATCTGGTGCATATTTTGGAGATAAATTATCTCCTCTAAGTGATACAACAAATTTAGCTTCAGCCATAGCTGAATGTGATTTATTTAGTCATATTAAGTATCTATTATATACTACCCTGCCATCGATATTCTTAACAATGATAGTATTTACTTATTTTAGTTTATCAATAGATAGTATTTCAAATAACAACGTTTCAGAATTTATTATTTCAATTGAAAAGATTTTTTTTATTAGCCCTATACTTTTTGTTGTTCCAGTACTAATAATAGTTATGATTTTTAATAAAACTCCACCTTTAGTTGCGTTATTTTGTGGTACAATTCTAGGTGGTATTTTTACAATCATTTTTCAACCTGAAATTATAAAATATATTAGTAACGAAACTGAGTTAAATATACGAAGTTGCTACATAGCAATAATAAATTCAATAATTGATAATATACAAATTCAAAGTGATAACGAAGTTTTAAAAAATCTTTTTGTATCAAATGGAATGAAAGGGATGTTAGGAACAATATGGCTAATTATTTGTGCAATGGTTTTTGGTGGAGCTATGGATGCTATTGGTGCTTTAGATAAAATAACAGATTCTCTTCTAAAAATTGCTAAATCAAATTTTAAGATAATCATATCCACTGTATCTTCATGTATAATAATAAATACAACTGCATCCGATCAATACTTATCAATAATTCTTCCCGGAAAAATGTTTAAAAATTCTTTTAAAAAAAATAAACTTGCTTCTGAAAATTTAAGTAGAACACTTGAGGACAGCGGTACCGTTACATCAGTTTTAATTCCTTGGAATACATGTGGAGCATATCAATCAAGTGTTTTAGGAGTAAATACATTTGATTATTTGTTTTTTTCAGTTTTTAATTGGTTAAGCCCTATATTTACTATAATTTACTCCTATTTCAACTTTAAAATAAAAAAAATATAAAACTCTTTATCTTAACTTTGTGATTTATAAACCATTCAATCATTATTTGTATTTTTACTAAAATTATAATTTAGAGGATGTCTGTTTTAAATCAAAAAGAATACGATGATAATTTTAAAAGAAAACGTTCTCGTGAGATTATATTTGGAGGATTCTTGCTAACAGTATCTTTGTTGTTGTTTTTAAGTTTTTTTTCTTTTTTTTTTAACTGGAAAACTGATTTTTCTAGTATCAATCATTTACTTGATAGAGGTATTGAAAGCAATAATATTTTAAAAAAAATTGGTTCAAACATAAGTCATTTTTTCATATATAATTTAGTTGGTGTTTCAGCTTTTACATTACCAATTTTATTATTAAAATATGGTGTTTTTTTATTTTTTGGTTATAAAAAAAACAATGTTTTTAATGATTTGTTTTGGGGAATTTACTATGCATTATGGATATCAGTTTTCTTTGGCTTCTATTATAACAATCAATCGGTTTTTAGTGGAATTATTGGTTTTGAAGTTGCTGATTTCATGATTGACTATTCTGGTAAAATTGGTTTGATTTTGACTCTTACTTTTACAGGACTTATAATTATAGTAATTCATTGGAGAATTTTTCCCGAATTTTTAAATTTTTCGATTTCAAAAAAGAAAATTGATATAGAAAATAAAATATCTAATGAGAAGGAAAATATTAAAACAGAAGTTGTAAAAAGAAATATAGTCACAGATGAACAATTTGATGATGATTTAAATAAAGAATTGAACTTAGAAATTAATAAAATTAAAGATGAAAAAGTTATAGATTTAAAATCTAAAGAATTAATTAAAAAAGTTGGTCTATATAAACCTGAATTGGATCTTAAAAAATTTGTTTTTCCATCTATTGAGCTACTTAAAAATTATGGTGATGGAAGTATAACTATAAATGAAGAGGAACTTGAAAAAAATAAGAATAATATAGTCAATACACTTAAAAATTATAAAATTGAAATATCAAAAATAAAAGCTAATATTGGTCCAACAGTGACTCTGTACGAAATTGTTCCTGAAGCTGGTGTTAGAATTTCAAAAATTAAAAATCTTGAGGACGATATTGCTTTATCTTTATCTGCATTAGGGATAAGAATAATTGCTCCTATTCCTGGTAAGGGGACTATTGGAATTGAGGTTCCAAATCAAAATCCAAGTATTGTTTCTATGAGATCAGTCATTTTATCTGAGAAATTTATTAAATCAAAAATGGATTTACCTATTGTTTTAGGAAAAACTATAAGTAATGAAACATTTATTGTTGACTTATCAAAAATGCCACACTTACTAATGGCTGGAGCAACTGGTCAAGGAAAATCAGTAGGAATAAATGCCGTACTAACCTCACTTCTATTTAAAAAACACCCTGCTGAAGTAAAATTTGTTCTAGTTGATCCTAAAAAAGTTGAATTAACCTTGTATAACAAAATTGAAAGACACTATCTTGCAAAATTACCTGACGCCGAGGATGCGATCATAACAGATAACAACAAAGTAATTAATACTTTAAATTCACTTTGTATTGAGATGGAAAATAGATATGAGCTTCTAAAAAATGCTCAGTGTAGAAATATTTCAGAATACAATTCTAAATTTGTTAATAGAAAATTAAATCCTGAACAAGGACATACTTACCTTCCATACATAATTTTAGTAATTGATGAATTTGCAGATTTGATTATGACTGCAGGTAAAGAAGTTGAAACGCCTATAGCTAGATTAGCTCAATTAGCAAGAGCAATTGGTATTCATTTAATAATTGCAACTCAGAGACCATCAGTAAATGTAATAACTGGAGTTATTAAAGCCAACTTTCCTGCAAGAATTGCATTTAGAGTTACTTCCAAAATTGACTCAAGAACTATTCTCGACAGTGGTGGTGCAGATCAATTAATTGGTAGAGGTGATATGTTATTTACTCAGGGTAATGAACTTACAAGGTTACAATGCGCATTTGTAGACACCCCTGAAGTTGAAAAAATTACGGATTATATAGGTTCACAAATGGGTTACAGTCAAGCCCATATCTTACCAGAGTATAAAGGTGAAGAAAATTCAAAACTAGATATTGATATTGATGATAGAGACGCTCTATTTAATGAAGCTGCCGAAATAATTGTAACAGCCCAACAAGGTTCAGCATCTCTTTTACAAAGAAAACTTAAATTAGGATATAATAGAGCTGGAAGAATAATTGATCAGATGGAATCTGCAGGTATTGTTGGTCCATTTGAAGGAAGTAAACCAAGACAAGTTCTAATTGGAGATTTAACAAGTTTAAATAAAATTTTAAACAATGGTTAAAAATTTTAAACTATTAATTTGTTTCATTTTTTCTCTTATAATATATTCAAATAATTTATTTAGTCAAACTCTAACTCCTATCAATTTTGTTAAATCAGCGACAGATAAAATATCAAATGCAAATAACACTCAATTTAACTTCAGATATATTTTAGAAAATTTAAATGAAAAAATACGACAAGAAATTGAGGGTAAAGCTTCCCTTTCCAAATCCTACTATAAAATTTCTTTTATGGGTATAACACAACTTTTTGATGGTTCCAATATTTATACAATTATCCCTGAAAATGAAGAAATAACAATAACATCAAAGAGTGATGAGTCTGAATTTGATTTTGATTTAATGAGTATGATGAATTATTACAATGATAATTTTGATTTCAAATATGATATAACTCAACAAGTAGAATCTCAGGAAATTAAATATGTCAAATTAACTCCAAAAAAAAATGGTGATGATATAAAAAATATTTTTATTGGAATATTTCCTGACAATTTAAACTTTCATAAAATAATACAAGTTGGTATAAATGATACTCAAGTTACACTCCAAATAAGTAATCATAAATGGAATGTTAATCTATCTGAGGATTATTTTATTTTTGATTCCAAAAATTATCCAAATTATTATATTAATAATTAGAGAATGAAAATTATTGATTATTACATTCTAAAAACTTATTTACAAAAATTAATAAGCATTTTTATTATTCTAATGCTAATTTTTATCGTTCAAACTTTTTGGCTTTTTATTGATGAATTTGCTGGAAAAGGACTCGATTTTGATATAATTGCAAAATTCCTAATGTACTATTCACCAAAATTAATACCACTGGTCCTTCCACTTTCTGTTCTTTTATCTTCAATAATGACATATGGGGAATTTGCTGAAAATTATGAATTCGCAGCAATGAAATCCTCAGGGATTTCTTTATCAAGGGCCTTAAGAACATTAATTATTTTCCATTTTTTTCTAGGAATTGGAAGTTTTTTTTTCAGTAACTATGTAGTCCCGTACGGAGAATTAAAATATTACAACTTGAGGAGAAATTTAGGTAAACTAAAACCTGCGCTTGCAATAACTGAGGGAATTTTTAATGATTTTGGCCAAATGAATATAAAGGTAAAAAAGAAAAGTGGTCCAAATAATAGAATATTAACAGATGTTATTATACACGAAAAAACTCCTGATAAAAAAAATAGAATAGTTATAAAATCTAATTCAGGAGAATTGAACGGAGCGACAGATGATAAACAAATTCAACTTATTCTTTACGATGGACATAGATATGAGGAAATTTTATCAAAAAAAAGTGGTGAGGACAAGAACTTTCCTCATGCTAAAGTTTTTTTTGAAAAATATATCATGAATATAGATTTATCGATGTTCAATGATGTTGACTTAAATGAGGAGAAGTTCACTTCAACATACAGAATGCAAAATGTAAAAGAGCTTGAAGGTAGCATTGATTCTCTACAAATTAAAATGGATGATCAAAAAATTGACTATGCTGAAAATTTCAGTACAAAAAATAGTATGTTTAGATTGCCTGAAATAAATGATGGAATTTTAAGAGATTCGATTTTTAGGAAGGCAATAAAATTAACAATTGAACTTCAAAAAAATTCAGCATTAATTCTAAGAGATTCACTTGATGTAGGATTAAATAAAGCTAATTATTTTGTTGAAAATCTTCTCAATTACGATATAATAAACGAACTGGACAGTAATTTCATAGGTAGTTCTAAAATAGAAAAAATTAGTGAAATTGATTATTTAATTAATGATGATAATAATTTTACCTCTACATTGAAAAATCCTCTTTCGTTTACTGAGAAAGGCGGTTTTACCTTAGAAAAACAGGAACAGATACTTAGCTCAGCAAGAATTTCAGTTGGTAATATTCTTAAAAATTTAGATATTAATAAAAGACGTTTTTTTGTATTTCAAAAACTTATAAATCTACACAAAACGTCTTTAAATGAAAAGTATACCCTAGGTTTTGGCATCTTCTTTTTATTTATTGTAGGTGCTACTTTGGGCTCAATAATTAGAAAAGGTGGGTTGGGTCTACCAATAGTCTTTTCAGTTTTGATTTTTTTAACTTACCATTACATTGGTCTATTTGGTAAAAATGCAGCTGAAGATAGTACTATTAGTCCGTTAGTTGGTAGTTGGATGTCAACTATTATTATAGCTTTTGTAGCATATTTTATGTTAAAAAAAGCTACTTCAGACAGAAATATTTTTACTTTTGAAAATTCTTTTAGTTTAGTAAAAACATTTTCTAAAAAAATAAAAAACTCATTTTTAAAAAAATGAACGAAAAAATAAAACTTGACAAAGTTAAGGATGCTATAAAAGCCATAAAAAATGGAGAAATAATAATTGTTGTTGATGATCACAATAGAGAAAATGAGGGCGATTTTATTGCGGCAGCTGAAAAAATTACACCTCAGATGATAAATTTTATGGCAACACATGGTAGGGGGTTAATTTGCTCTCCATTAACTGAAAAAAGATGTATTGAATTGAATCTCAACAAAATGGTTGATAACAATACTGACCCACTTGACACAGCATTTACAATTTCAGTTGATTTAAAGGGTAATGGAATCAAGTCGGGTATTTCTGCTGATGACAGGTGTAAAACAATTAAAGCCTTAATAAAAAATAAAACAAAATCAAGTGATTTGTCAAGACCCGGTCATATTTTTCCTTTAATAGCAAAAGAGGGAGGAGTTTTGAGAAGAACTGGACATACTGAAGCTGCAATTGATTTTGCTAGACTAGCAGGGCTGAAACCTGCTGGAGTAATAGTAGAAATAATGAATGACGATGGTACTATGGCAAGATTACCTCAACTAAAACTCGTTGCAAAAAAATTTAATCTAAAAATTGTTAGTATCGAAGATCTTGTTTCATATAGAATGCAACACGATAGTCTGATTTTAAAAAAAGAAGATACAGAAATACACACCAGATTTGGAAAATTTAGACTTCGAGCATATATTCAAACAACAAATAATCAAATTCATATTGCATTGACAAAAGGTAAATGGAAAATTGATGAGCCAATATTAACAAGAATTAATTCATCTTTTTTAAATAATGATATTTTTGGAATATTAACTGGATCATCTTTTAAAGGGCTCGACAATATTTTCTCACTTATAAATAGTGAAAAAAAAGGTGCAGTACTTTTTATTAATCAAGAACAAAAATCAAATGATTTATTACTTCAATTGAAAGAGCTAAAAAAAATGCAAAAAGATGGAGAACTAAACAAGGCTCCGAGGATTAAAATGGATATAAGAGATTATGGTATTGGAGCTCAAATACTTCACGATCTCAGAATCAGTAAACTTAAAGTTATCAGTAATGCCACTCAAAAAAGAAGAGTTGGAATAACTGGATATGGTCTTGAAATTGTGGATTATATTAAATATTAAAATCAGAAAAACCACAATTTAATTGACATTATAGAAACACATATAATCAAAAATATCTTTATTGTTTTATCTCCTTTCATAACAGACCACCTACTTGCAAGCCATGCACCAATACTTGTTCCTGCAGCTAATACAAATCCGGCTTCCCAATCAATTTTATCGTTATAGGCAAAAAATAAAACAGCTGCAAATGTGTAAATTGATACAACAGAAACTTTTGTGGCATTAGATTTGACAAGTGATAAATTATTAAATGAGTTTAAAAAAAACATTATTATTATACCAATTCCTGCATTTATAAAACCCCCATATATTCCAATTAAAAAAAAAATAAAAATTGAAATAACAAGATGTTTTCCACGTAGTTTTTCAATAAAATTATTTTGAGTATTTGAGGGTTTAAAAACAATTAACAGTAAAATAATTATCATTAAAACAGATAAAATCTTATTAAATAGCTGACCATCAATTTCAATAGCAATTTTAGCTCCTAAGAGTGATCCAAACAAAGCGGAAAAACCTAAATATATATTGAAAGGAAAATTCATGACACCTTTACTAGCATATCCTGTTGTTGCCGAAATACTAGAAAATAAAATTCCTATTCTATTACTAGCATTTGCAATTGATGGAGGTAATCCAAGAAAAATTAGTACTGGTAAAGTAAGTAAAGATCCTCCCCCACCGAGTGTATTTATAGCGCCAGCCATTATGCCTACAAAAACTAAAATTAAAAAATCAATTGGTTCGTTTAAATACATACATACAAACTTAAATAATCTTAACTTTTAAAATGTAACAATATTGAATTTAATTCCATTTGACAGAAAAGTTTTTTAAATGCAAAAATGAACTGTATATTTGCATGCAATTGGAGAAATGGCAGAGTGGTCGAATGCGGCAGTCTTGAAAACT